>Ga0210040_10000440_pt1 | contig 70140 bp, 45 predicted proteins | sample CryGeyCG12114_NA_FD_185462 | JGI IMG/M metagenome (GOLD analysis project Ga0210040, IMG submission 185462) | Groundwater microbial communities from aquifer - Crystal Geyser CG19_WC_8/21/14_NA (SPAdes) (version 2) | ecosystem: Environmental > Aquatic > Deep subsurface > Groundwater | place: USA...
TATGACACGGTCGGATGGTACATGGTTTTTTCGATTCTGGCTTTTGGTCCAAACAAGCTCCTTCTGCTACTTGCAGAGTTAAACTTGGCGACACGCGTTGTTCACAAATTAACGCTCTTTTCTGTACTCCCTCTCCACAACTTTCACTGCAGGATGACCATGCTCCGAGGACCCATCTGTACGGTTTTATTGTGTTTATAGAAATGAAAAATGTAGTTTCTTACTAATTTATGATAAAACCTAAAACTCCGTGGAAAATTATGCATGGTTAATGAACTGACTTGGCAGGGCAAGATTTCACATTGCACCGGACAGTTTGACTCAGCGGTTTTTCCTCTCCGTTGCATCTTCGGTCAGAGACTGCAATCAAGTTTGATGCCCGAACACAACTCACAATGGAGACTTGTTGTCCTGAAAAAATAGCAAAAATATAAGTTATCTCCAAATAAATAGATGTATTTTTTTCCAGTTCTTCAAATTAGTAAACACGACAACTGTATACTTAAAGTGAAGATTCTTACTCAGCACTCTAGCATTACCTCTTTACGCCTATGTCACCCTCCATTAACTATTTATATAATTTCAGAAGCAATAAATTACTTGGTGAAGGCAATTAAGTGGGCCAACGTTACTCTTAAGTCGTCACCGGATACTAAACTGAAACTCATTTCAATGAGCTATTTTTAGGCAAATTGATGCCACATGAAAAGCTCGCATTTCTATCGCTGGCACAATATGTAATATGCACACAATCAAAGAGTCTGCAAGCCAATTCACTACACCATAAACGTCATAGTCAAATTATTGCATAACGCACCACTTTGGCATTTTTTAATACAAAGCAATTGATAGTTATGATACAAGATTCCTTTTAAAAATAGTCACAAGAACTGACCTCCACCACAAGGCTCCGTACAATTTGTGTATCCCACAGTCTTCCAGAAAAACTTCTTGTCCGATTGATTAATGAGTCCATTTAAAAGATTGCTGTTTCGATGGCGTCGGTTCCCTCTGGTATTGCTATGCATGTGACGATGAACAGATGCATGATGCTTATACACATAAGAAGATGATCTGTTGTCCTCGGTATTGGGAAATGACGAGATCGTGTTGAAAGAATTCCGATGTGGAGAATACTGATCTGGGACTGTGTTTGAACCTCCAAGAACAAGATTATTAGCCAATGCAGTTGGCCTAGATGTTGCAGCACTGAACGCATGAAATCGGCTATTTGATTCCCCAACATTTGGAACAGGTGGGGGAGAATTATTCAGTGGCATCATGTATTCGTATTTGATTCCGGGGTTTCTTCTTTGGGAGAGAACCTTTTGATTAAAGAAAGTGTTTTTCTGCAGTATGTTATGTAACGAGATTTAAAATGTAAAAAAAAATCAACCTAGCCTTTCAGTTTTTCTGACTTTAAGCACATGTTGTGTAGTAGTTAATTTAGCAAAAGTAAGTTAATTTTACTTTTTCATTGGTAATGCCATCAGGAAACAAAACTATGTCTGATAGTGGAAGCTGATTGGCCTTCGAACTCAAAGATTTGCTTACATGGGTTGCACATGCGCAGGTGTAGTGGCATCACTATACTACAACTGCTGAATTAGCTGAACTGCTACTAACTCGTACAATACACTTTACTTTAGTTTGTCATGGCCATAATTGATTGAACAAAAATCAAGTTAATGCACCAGAAAAATTAGATGACAATTTTTTAGTTTAATAAAACCATGAATTGTGTGAGTAGAAAGCTGAAAGCAGGTAAAAACAGTTATCATCAAAAGAAATTAATTGTACTTGTTTTGCTGGTGAATTTTTGGCAAACCGAGATCAACTAATGGAAATGACGAATGAAAAACACGAAGAAGCTTTCTATAAAAATTATGCTAAACTACAGCTGCATAATCTGTCGTTTTAGCTGCGCTATCAGCCAGCAGTACAGAATTTATTGAGACGGAACCGAAAAAGCAAGATTTAAGCTTAAGTAATGCAATGGTGATATGGAGGAAACGAAACAACAAACAAACTAACTTATTCATACCATAAGATCAACAGGTTCTTTCAAAGGACCTTTTGACACGATCGATTCTAATGAGTTGAAATTCTGCCGGTTATACTGGAAATTGGCTCCAGCACCGTCATAGTCTCCTGGCCAAGACAATCTCCAATCTCCGTTGAGAATAAATGTCCCATCAGTCTTTTTCAAAGCTGTTTAAACCCAATGAAAGAACACAGGCAATTACTTTTTTGTGCCAAATGCATAAGATATGTGATTCAGTCTAGTCATTTTTATGTCTGCTTGTGCATTAATGTGGGCGTTAGACATGAGCATTATATTCCAGTTACTTGCAGTTTCCTTTTTTCGACACGCAGTTTTATTTCACATCCATTACATTCGTCGAATGCACGTACGCAAATCATATGCATGCATTTCTTTATTGCTTATTTGTAAATGTTTCTCATATTCAATTTCCGGAGGTTCCACTCTCACTCTCATTAACAATTCGTTATGATTGGAACATAGTCAAACAAGTGCATGAATCAGCTTGTGTAGTGTACATTGTATAATTTAATCATGTTTAATTCCCTCACTATCCTATAATACACAAGAATACTATTGGAAACCAAGATTTTTAAAACGTAAAGACTTATGGTTAGAATGTTGATCCATTGGGTTCGAGTTTTCTACTGACTGTGAAATGGAAGATTTACTGAATTTACTCACCCAGGTAGTTTGGAGACCGCTTGACTTGGGTGATGTTTAGATTGCAAGCTCCTGTAGGGATGTGGGCTACAAGATTGTATCCGACTGGTAGCTGAAAATTGAAACAAGCGCATTATGAAGCTAAAGGCTAAAAAAATTACAGATAACACATTGGACCAAAAAAAATGTTTTGACTATGCATATGCATGTTAAATGGTGATAAAAGTGTATTCTAATTTCCTATGCTCATAACATGTAGAACAACGGATTAGCTTTGTAGTAATTTTATCATGGGCTAAAATCTGATTGTGATCAAATAAAGAGAGCAACGACTTGCCAGACATTAATATCGCTCGTGTACGTGACTTGTAGAATGAATGTAGAACATTATTGAGTTTGTGTGCTAAACATGGATTTTAGTTTTTAATGCCTTTTGCAACATTAAACTGCAACATCCATCTGTACAGTTATTAAATGTATTTTTATGAAAATAAACAAAATATCTTTCTTTTTTGATAATTTTTTCGGGATCAAAGTTAATATAAAAATATGCTATAATATAATCGCACACCATTGACTGAGCTAAATTTTCATTTCCATAACTATTTAAAAATCTTAAGGGTACCTTGAGGGCTGCTATGTTAAACTAAACCTATAGTATATATTATGTAATGATCTAAAGTTTTCATTGGGTGAGCGCACACTATAGGAGTTGAAACCATTAGCTGTGTACACACAAATTTTACTGGCATAAAACTTGTCACTCATACATTTATGTGTAAACAGAAAATGTTAGACAACAAACCTGCGGTCGAGTGAAAATTCCAGACACTACACGGCATGTTGAATTATCACCTCCACAAACGCCACAGCGATCGAGTCGTCTTTGTGAGCCAGCGATTCCGTCACATCCAATTGGCTGTAATGAAAACAGAAAGGGATTCCATCATGTAGTATGCATATTTACAGGGACCAGAAACAAGTTATTTTATGCAATTAATACAAAGCATGATTGACAAAAAGAGTAAGTCTATTCTTTCTGATTAGAAAGGATGAAACATCATCACCACATTCATAGCATGTTAGTTGGTTAGTTAGTAACATATTAGGTCCAGTTTGTGTACTGTGTTTTTAATGGGACGAATAAAAAAATGTGCTCCTAGTCCTATAGTCTATATGTTTTTAGGGTCCAACTGATTGTCAGTCAGTTCTCTATTTCAGTGTAAAAAGAGACTCACTGAATTCGCTGGACCTTTTCGTCAAACCGGTTGGCTACATGTTTGAGTAAGTAAGTTATGTTATCAAGTGCTGATACGTTTCTGTAAGGTATTTAGTTTTGGCTTTATGTTTATTAATTTTCTGTGGTAATATGATCTGGAAATAGAAAATTGGAGGGCTTGAGGTGACCTTGAATTATTTCCAAGCAAAAGGTCAAAGGCCATTTAGTTTATACTGCAATTTTTTCTCTGTAGCATTTAGTTACTATAGTACGTAAAGTAGTACCACATCCTTTTCCTTTCAACAAGCTTGTTTTGTTAAGTTATTGAAGCGCATTTGCATTTTTTTGGTACAAAACTTCACAGAGCAGAGGATTGCTAATTGAATAATTGTTCATTCCCACACAAAGGTCAGCTTAAATCAATTAGACAACATTCTATATCTACCTGCCAATGCGGTGTTGTGTGTGAGTTTTATTCCTATTCCAAGAAGGTAATAAATGAAGTCATAAATAACGAAAACAAATGGTATGCATACAACTCTTAAGGTCAACAAGCGTGAATATATGGGCTTTTCTTATTACTAAAAGCACTCCAGTCAACATTTGGGAAAATTATAGTCTACTTGGTTTCTACTTCAAAAGGTTCTTTTCTTCTGCATGGACGCCTGGAAATTTATATTAGTTTATCAGTTATGTTGGTAACAAAAAGCAGTAGGTGTTAGTAGTCAGTCAATACTAAGATTCTAACTAGAAATCATTTCAAATTCAAAATACTTTTGATGTAGAAGGAAAAGTACGCGGGAGATAAAAAATGGACTTTGATTCCAACGCATAGATTTCAATAATAAATCAATATGCATGCACGAAACGTAGGTAGTGTCATTCGTTTGAGCGATTGTTTGGCTCCAACTTGAAACTAAGCTGTATTGTTATCTTTATTGGTAGGTGAATAATAGTTTTCAAGTTTTCAACAGAAGCTGATCTATAATTATGAGTTTTTTTAACTCATTACTTGAATCAGTAGAAACATCCGCACATTCAAATATGTATAGTATCTTTCAGCTTTTTCTATTTCCTAATTAAAAAAACGATTTCCCAAATACTTTATCACTTAAAAGTAAGTAGCATTTCATTACATAGATATTTTATTTTCTTAAAGACCCTCATCCTTGTTTATTTAATTTTTGCTGATAACGCTATGCAAGCATAAATACGGGCTATCATTAACAATCAGCGTGTATAATTTAAACATCTTTTGTTTTTTGTTCAGTTCAGTCAACTAGGAAAACCTTTGTGCAGCAGCAGCATTATGCATGAATAAAATGTAAATTAAAATAATGCTATTCTTACTGCCGCTCGCACAATCTTAGCGTAGCTCAGTAGCGATGCATTTCATTAACCGAGCATTGTTTACAGTTACGCATATTTTGCTTGTAAATTGGCAAGAAAACATGAACTTGATGTAAATGAACAATAGTGTGTGAGCTATGATTGCAAACAATTATGCGAGAATGCATGTTCCCTTTTCTTGAGCAAGCTTATAGAAGTCGGTAAGCTCAATTTTAAAGCGTGACATTTTCTTATGGTTTGTTAATGCAAATAAACTGGTCCCTGGAGCTCGTTTCTGTTTAAGAAAACAATAGAAATAACAGAATTTGCTAATAAATACATGCATACCAATGATGTGGCAAAATTATGCATTTTTCAACAATAATTACACAAGCAGACTCACTGACGCGGTTTTATTAATCCACCACATCTGACATGCCTTTTAAACTTACCAATTTGCTTCCACGCTCAATAAAAAAATCAGCCGTTGTACAGACATTTTCCAACTAACAATGAGGTCCTCAATAACTAAATAGCTAGAAGTCTATAATCTCCATGTTCATTCAAAACTGTAGAAGTTCAACGCCACACAGCTTTGTTTTGAGCCACCGGAAAAGCCAGTAGATCAGTAGTTGTGGTGAGATGTTGACGCGTAAGTTAAACAAACACGGAATTTACACAAAGTACTTTTTGTTCTCGACCCAAATTTGTTCTATTTCTTCCATTACTTTAAAATGGGAAACCTATTTATGAACTAATTTTCCCAAATGAAGGCAATGCATTGAACTACCACACTACTTCTTCTGTACTAAAATACTTCCTGTGTCATATGAGCAATAGTTATTCCGAACTTTTGCACACTTCGTTCACTTTAAACACAACTTTTTGCATCAACTAAATTGAATGAAATCTATTCCATTTTATTGAATTGGCGAGTGACTAGAAAAACATATAGATACTCGAGCGAGCTGGGCAATAAAAATGTCAAACTTTTTGCTAACATTTATCTGATATGAACCAAAAAAATTTACCGTACCATTGATAACATCAAATGGATGTATTTTAGTGTCGGCATGTACATTTTTTACTTTCAGGTTTACTATTATCAATGTGTGAATCACCCATGGTCATAACTTTCTTGTCATTTTTTGCCATACTTACTAAAAAAGTAAATCCAGTGTGTACCCACTAAAGGGGAAAAAGTTTGAGCAAAATCCCTCCATTAAATCGCCACATTCCATTTGGTACTTGCTCACAAGTCCATTTATCAAATTGTATCACATCAGGAAGATATTTCCCCTGAGGACGTGTAAAGTACACATGTTTCCATTTCCTTGAAAAAAATATGTTATTTACATCTGGACAAGTACCTTAATTTTATGATCTGTGATCTTGATAAAATGTGACAAGGGAGTAGAAGCTTTAGAAATGTTTGTGACGCATGCCAGAATGTGAATAAGGGATTCCATTACTAGTTAGATAACCCACTGACTGAGAACTAATCCTATTAGGAAGACTTGGAAGACGATGCAAAAATGAACAAAAAATTAATACTTACACCAATAGAAAAGAGGATGACAATCCCAATGACACTCAAATACCATGACTGCATAATTGAGATTTGCATCTTCTGATGGCAGACCAATAATTGATAACAATCAATGGGTTTACGGGCAGCACAAAACAGGTTGATTAATACCGTGTGATGCAATGCTCCACACAATATGACTTCCAATCTTCAAGATGACAAAAACTCAAGTTTCTGATCACACTTTACACACTTTCACTCAACAGGACCTCCAAACTAACTATAACGCAAGTAATTGTCCAGATCATCTTACATTGCTGAATTAATGACATTGTCAAAAACCTTTTGTTGCACTTATGTCACCAGTCAGAATACGATATTAACTAAAACATGAGACGATAGGATAAATCGTTTTCCATGCTTTACTTATCGTAAGCTTGTCTTTTTAGCCCCAGTTTCTAAAAATTTATGTCTGTACCAAAACATGGGTCACACACAGCCAGTTCTTAAAATTCGATTCAGATCAAATCATACAAACAGATAGACACTAGTCTGAAAACACAAGTGAAAGTTAATTTCATTTCGTATCCCTCATTGCTAAGAAAATAATCGCAACACAACCATTAACAAAAAAATGTTTGCATTAACTTCTGGAGGAAATACATACGTACAAAGTACAATGAAGTAAATTTGGATACAATTAAAATCAATACAGCTTGCGAAATGCCCGTTTAAGTACAACTGAAGCTGAATTGCAGAAGGAGACAAAGTTTTATACACATGCAGAATGGGCAGTTGCTGTGCCCGTTTATAACATGTACAGTGATGATGATATAACTTAACTAACTTGCAGTCTCTTTTGCATGCTGAGGAAAAAGTTTGTTAAGTAAGTGGATACGCATGCATCAAGACGTGACTGGTGGAGATAGAGTGTTGTGTATGATAGCAAAAGCACTACTTATGCAGAGCGGTGACTTTTTCCTAGAACTAAACACGAGCTCATGCAGAGTGAAGATCAGATTCCCGCACTGCATAATGGTGTTTAACTTGCAAAGTGTGAGTGTGCAAAGTATAATCCATTGTTGTATGGCAGTAGACAGGTACTGGTTATTCCCTCCCAGCTAGGAGTAGTTAGTTAATAGCATCATTTTCTCGTTAGTCAGTCAGTTAAGTGAAATAATTGAAAGAAAAATGTTTCTCATGCAAACACCGTCACCGTAATTACAGAGGGACAAAATATTGCTCCCATTGCAGTCGATTGTATACGAGTTTTCCATAGCATTCGCATAATTCTGCTGGAAAGGGCTGACCAAAATTTATTTAATAGTCTGCTTCATTTTCTTTTCTTCGGCGAGACACTAACTTCTTCCTTTTGGTTTATCACCGTAACTTTTTATAGGAAAGCATTCATTCTAGACTGTGTTTACATTTTATAAAGCCTCATGTTTTCACAAAAAGTCATTTAAATATGTTCCGGTGAGACAAAATGTGTCCTTGTGGTGTCACAGTTTTAACCGCTAAAAATCCCTTTATCCAAAGATTTAAACTTTGCTATTCAGTAGGCTTACATTAGCGAAACCAAAGAGAAACCGATATACTTTTCCTCGATTATCTATAACAGCAAATTCGCCAAAAAAAGCCTCAATGAGGGATTGCCAGTGATAAAGTAACACAGAATGGATTTGGTGACACAAGATGCCCCCAAAATACGCAATGTACATTCATTCCCACAGTAATCCATGACTTAAAGAAAAACCCAACTCCAATTGTAACATATCAGAGACGCTGACAAGATAAATTGTGTTGTTGTAGCCAAGAGACATTAACACATCTCTTGGGCACAACCCGGTTCGTTTGAGAGTAAACGCTCAATATGTAACAACAGTGATTGGAAACAAACTGGTGGGTGTAATTTATATTTGGGTAATGTAGAGTAATGTTCTTTTCCGCACGGGCATCTCAAATAGCTAAATTGCACTGCATTTCGTTTGGAATGGTGTTTGAGGATGACGTTTCATCTATTAACACGTTTGCATAATGTATTCACAAGTTAAGCACCTCGTTTCTGATTTGGGTTTGATATTGTAAACTAATCTCTAACAAGTTTGCATGTCAAGTTGACTTTACATCTGAGAGCATTTAGAAAGAATTAGCAAAGTATTAAAAGCTGAAGTTCTACTGTGGCAAATATATACTGAAAAATAAACTACTGTCACAAAGCAAGAGGAAAACTATGACACAAATTTGCTACAATGCCAAACTGTCTAGTTAAAGTTGAACTTATTTTCCACACAAATGAAGAAAATATACCCGAAAATTAACTTTGAGAGAGATATTTGGGTTTCAAAAAAAGTTAAAAATGAATAAAAGATCTACTATACGCAAATAATATGAAGGCATTTGAAAAAAATTGAGCTTGCTTCAATTGGAATAAAAATACAATAGAGAATTACATTTAAGTAGCACTTTCGCTTTTGTAAACTTTCCATTTGAGTGACCACCAAAAAATGTTGATGTTCAGTTGAACAACTCATTTTTTGACTCATTATTTCCTCCTACTGTATTCCAGTATGCAAATAAGACGAGCTTTGCACTCATACAATAAAGATTAATGGATGACATTTCAGACGCAAAAACGTATAAAATGTCTTGACCGTCAAGAAAAAAACAAGACTAGTGCAAATCCTCAAATCATTATTACATTGTATAGCTTAAGTTTTTTGCTAACAAACAAACCAACGAACTTTGGCATCAAAGTCAAACCTGGAATTTTTTTCTCATTCTCTTTGCTTCCATATACTTCCATCAAGCAACAAAGCTTCCTTAGTTATGGACATATTTGCCATAAAAGGCTTTTCCGTCCAGTCTTGTATATGCATATGCGAAAGGTCTAGTTCAGTAAGTGAAATCAGTGAGCGAAGAAAATCTGTCAAAATTGATTCGTAACCTAACTTCCGTTGCATTTTCAACATTACATCATCCAAATCATCCTATGCCCTTTAGCAGCCAGAGACTAAAAACGTTGACGTGACCAGTCATTACTGCATCTTGTTAGCATTTGAGAAGAACGTCAACATGTTGTAAGTCAAAAAAAAGAACTGATTATTATTATAACTTCCCCAGATTAGGTACTTACATTCAATTGGGCACAATGCAGCTATGTATGCTGTTTTATCCCCATCTGGATAAATTAGACAGCCACCAATTATTTAATCAACATGGAATGAACCCTAAAAATAGAAACTAAGATGCAAATAAAACGTATCCAGTCTATTGTTACAATTTGGTACATGTGAGCAGCAAGAACTGCATAAGGGAAAAGATTGTAGATTTTAATGTAGTTTTTTTCTAAATCCACGAGTAAAAACTTTGACGCTTTGCCTATAAACCTATTTTTTTTCTCAATTTAGAGAATCCGACTGTGGTTTTAAGCAAAAAAATTTTAACAAGAGAAATGAAAACAGGAGCACGGAAGTGGTGTCATCAACTCTGAGGCCTTGTGCTGTTTTTGCTGGGATTTTTTGCTGCTTAAATATTTGGAAATAGAAACAGGTCTTACAATAGTGATGACATTAATATTACCCTGCATTTAAGTCAATGAAAAAACTCACTGAGAGTAAGCAGACACAATATTCTTTGAGTAGGTAGTAAACTATGGCATATGAAACATAGTCCCTAGAGTCCTTGTTATTTTTTCTCGGTATTTAAATGCGGAATTTTACCAAGAGGAAAATAATCATATTTTAGAGCTACAAGACAAGTTACTTACTATCAAAAAATTATTGTTATAATAAGACTGTTACTACCCGCTTGTTAACTCGCTGTAATTTATCTGCACACGAATCAGATCGTGATATACGAAGTCACTTAAATAGCTCAACTTGAGCGGGCTTGCAATTTACTGTGGCAGATGAATTTAATTTTTCACACAAGTTAATACAATATATAGTCGTGCACACAATTTGGCGGATTACTCATATCCTTCAATAAAACGTATCATTGGCATGCTCTCTGTTAGGGTCAATTTGCGAACGTGGCGAAAATAATGATTCCCTATTTGTTTCAGATTCCAGCCATGACCTATTCTCTTGTATATTGCGTAAATAAAGTTGTTCAATCAACCAGACGTGATTCAAATAAAAGAAGTGAAAACACATGGCGCCGTCAGTCTGTTTTTTTTGCCATGTGTGAGAGTTACACTATTTGGTACAGTCAGAACCAGAACTGTGCAGAAAATTTGAGACCGCAAAAGCTGGTTAGCCACCTACACATAAACAAAGTTTCGCAAATTTATTCCCTTGATTATTCAGAACCATTCTTATTTTAATCATAGACACTAAAGCTGTTTCAGAAAATTGACTAGAAAATCCTTTCAACTCTGGCAGATTAATTATCTTTCAACCAATAACCTTTTAAACAGTGGTTGATTAAATAAGAAGGACATGGTACAAGTACCAAATACCAGACAAAACAAAATAAATTATTGGCACCAAATCACATGCTTTAGATATGGAATCACTTTCTGTCCAGTCCATTTTCTGGTTACAGATACAATACTACATTTTTTCAATTGGTTTATCATCCCAAATAGAGAATTTAGAATTGCTACAATGTGATACAAGGCAAGTCGCCTGTTTAAAGATAAACAGTCAAATAACTATAGTTCAGGCATTCTCAGCTAATAGGCGCCTGGCCATCTATGTTGCACAAATAGAACTAGGAAAGCTCCGGATGGCATAGAATTATTGAAGCGGTAAATGAGAAAAATCGAATTGACATTTTATTTTTGCTATTCTTCAACGTCGTTCACAATCTTCACAAGCTTTACATACGGACGAATGCATGAAATCAAGGCTATCAAGGGGAAAAATTTGGCACAGAAGAAACTGAGCGCGGATAATTGCATAGAGCAAAAACTCGAGTGTTCCTTGTTTCTACATTGAGCAAAACACCGTGGTTCCGCGTTTGCTCATAGATGGCTAGCATGCGCCTATTAGCTGAGAATGCCTGATCTATACCTAAGTAGAAAAACAAATAAATTAAGTTTTTGCAGGACATATTTTAGCAAGTAGATTTTTGTTTGTTTCTAGTTTCTGCCTTTTACTTATGTACGATACTCCCAGTCGGATGCAGGGGCAATGTGCATTTTTGTTGCAATGCTTTTGGCCGGCTTTGAGGTTCAGAGTTCTATGCCCTGTATTGCATGCAATGCAAATACACAAGGTTTATTAATAAGTATTAATACTTTGTCATCTGTAGAAAGAAAATAAATCTTGGAAAAAATTAGTCATCAACTTCCTCTGTACAAGAAAAATGTACCGGAACCAAAAAAAAGAATCTGCAATCTGTTATATTATGTTAGGAACAACGTGTCCTCGTTAATAAAGTACTTCCTAATTTTATTATTGTGAAAAATAAATATCAGGTTTACATTTTTAGCGTACCTTGATTTAATCTATTTGACGCAATGAGGCAACATTGCATCAACAATTACATACTATCCTTAATGCCTTCATTGTTATTTGATTTCCCATTACGCCTACGCGTTTATTAAATACCACAAGAATTTTCAGCATTTTAAATTTGGTATTGTATTGGATAAAATATTCGGTTCACTCTTTCAATCATGTTGGAACCACTACAGCAATTTAGTGAATAAAATAAAATAAACACAACAATTTTTTTCGTTTCGTTCGGAAAAGAGAGCGCTTTGCAATGCAGTGCGGTGCATGCAAACAGAAACTCAACTGGTTAGACTTTATGAACTTTTGCATTTTCAACTAGAAGATGGCAGTCCAAGCAAATTTTAAACTAACGCTCTTATCCTAAAAACAAAGTTCTAAAAGCCCTAGAAGGTTTGAATGAAACTAGATTTGCAAAATATAATAAGGCATCACATCAGGCAGAATGTTTTCATTTTTAACTTTAAATTTTAATTCAACATTCTTCTAATTCTATCATTAAGATACTGACAAAATTTCCAAAATGGCAAATTGTGTGGAAAAAAGACAGGAGAATTAAAATTCAACAACTTTGCATAACATTAAGTTATCAAATGTAGTGGCTATAGCCATCGGGGAAAATAGATTGCCCAAACGATAAGATGTATTCGTTAATTGGCTTCGTACAGCCAAGTAAGAGTTTCTGCTAATGCAAATAGAGAGATGAAAAGCGATTACGTGACTCACTTGTTAAGCAACTTGTTCTGAATCATAATGCTCGAATATTCAGACCTGAGATAGGGAATTCAGTTAATATTGTTATTATGTTGCGAAGATGGTTATCTTCAACAGCTGTCAACAGAGAGATCAACGGAATGAATTGTAGTGTTGATTTCAAGCACTCTTTATAATATGCGAGAAGTTGGTTTGTACACCTCAGAGTTATAATATAGTTGAGCCCATTTGCAAACAAGTTGTTTTCTGCCATGTCGTTTGTTTCATGTTCATTAATTAGAGTTGAAAGACAAATAGCTGGAAAGGTGCTAAGTAACTGACAGGATTCACTTATAATTATTACAAGTTTGGAAAGCCAACAGTTATTACAAATTAAAAGGGAAGCCTTCTGACATTTGTAGAGTACAAAGTTGTGTTTCCCAACATTATATATGCGTCATTGTGGAACTTGATTTGAGTGGATTGGACATCTATGTTGAATAGTTACAGCTTGTTACCAATTACTCATTAAAATTAGTTGCAGGTAGCATCAGTTTTTTTGTGGCAAACTGAAGGCTGATTTGGTAAAAGATAGCGTGAGAAAAGTTTGTATCAGACTTGTGTGAAGCCTTGTGCATATTGAATGGAGGTTATATTTCAGCCAATTTTATAAACAATACTTTTTCTCCACAACGGTGGCTCAATCGTGGATATTGAAATTAATCGCTAGAATCATTATATGAAAACAGTTAAAACTTACCATACAGCTCCCACGGATGCAAGTATATTGTTCCAATAAGTTTCTCTTGCATGGGGTTCCATCTACTACGCTTTTATCCAAAGTGGCTAACCAGGATAATCCTTTGGCCCGGCAAACCAAACTGCAAGCTCGTCGTTCTGCAACAATTCAGTTGGGTTTGTAAATTGAATATTCTTAATAGTATAGTTATAGTTAAAATAACCAATTGCAGGAAAAACTTTAAATATCCAAAATTCACAAAATTATTGCTTGCTTATTCACAACTGATTGAGAACTGAAACCACAGCTAATAGAACCCATCAACCCATCCAACCAAACATCAGCCTAAAAATGTCCAATAGGGGAAAAGCAAAAAGGATGCTATCTTTCACGCATGCGCTCATTCCACTGCAATCAATCTTTTCGTCACGCCCCTTTCGTTTTTCTGCCCTGTCTTTCTTTATGTATTCACTATTAGTTACACGTACACACACTTATGCTTTTTGTTTAAGTTAAATTAGCCAAAGTTAGTTTAGTTAGCACTGCTGTAGTTGACAGGTAAGTCGAATGTCGAAAAGCATTAACAAATTAAAAAGATTATGAAACAGTTTGTATACGATTTGTTTTTGTATCATTGTGGTTTGTGCCATCTTTTGTTGAGTTTAGTTTGTTCGTATTTTCGTACACAAGGAATTAGCTAGCCCACAAAGAAGATATCCGAAGCTCCGTTGAAACCATAATACTGTCTCCGGCATTGAAATCATGTTATTACATACAACAAGCGTTGCAAGATGTGAAGGGCGACACGGGGGAAAACATGAAGCAAACAGAGCATGAAAGTATACTCACAACTCGTAATAATGGGTAATATTGTGGATCCTGGTGCACACATGGTTAGTTTTGAAATCTACAGGAGAAAGTTTCCGGCAGATATCAACAGGAAAGAACGAACACATTTTTATAATTCATGCAGCAAATAAGATGAAAGTATATTTAAACACACAGGCCACGACGAAATGTTATCCGCTTGGTAAAAATTGAACACGCCAGTACAACTAAATAATTCAAGAGACATACGTTTCTTTTTAGGCCTAGGATTCCCAAACTGCATTTCACGTCAAGGGCAAGAAAGATAGTCTTTTTTGCTTATCAAACCTTGACCAAACTGGGAAAGAAAACAGGGGAAAGATAAACCGCAAAACTTGCAGTCGTGACAGATGCACGGAAGCACATGACGACTACAATAATAGTTACGTAAAGCTACATTAGTGAAGGAGATAGGATGTAAACATTCCAGTAGACAGAGATATGTAATGTGTCCTGTCTAAAACTTGTACCATGTTAGTTCGTTATGTGGCTAAAGAGGAATACAAAAGACAATAATTGAGTGGAAGATCTTATTCTTACAAGGTGGATAAACTATGCATGTCCACCAAACATGCAATCTTTACTTTTTACCTACTCAGTAATATTATCTTACCATCGATATAAGCCTCCCACTGGTAAACCTTGCCCATGAAAGGCCTGTTTTCAAAAGCATTGCACTGACTTTGTCGGAAATCGATGGTGCCTTCTGGACAATCCTGAAAATAATTAATCCATACATGTTTGCATTATTAGTTACACAAGTTCCTGTAAGTGTTGTTAAACAGCAGGACTTTTGGGGCTTACATGGGTATTACAAAGGTGGTGTCTGTACACGTGACCTTCACAGTGACGATTGGAAACATTTTTGTATAATTTGGACGCGTCCACATTCGTTTTATGTTTGGGCCATTTTTTTCTGGAATGACAAAATGTTTACGTCAGTTGCATGCTGAATCAATTTTTATCATTAGCTAGTTAGCACGTCTACTTCTGTTGTGTAATTTGCCCTTTCGTGGATGGATATTGCATTTATTATTGCTTCGGTTCATTATATTTGCTTTTGTGAGCAACTGCAATTCACTTGTGAATTAAGGTAAAAGCAAGTGATTCATGAATATTATTGCGTGATAGGCTCATTTTAACACTATCTTTCGCTGTTCCACAATTGTAGCTAACGCTTATCACATGCAAAAAGATCGTCTCCACATAAAAGGGTCGTGTGCCATTGGTTTTGCAATCGTCAAAATGAACCTTGCAACGACTTGTTATCAATAATGGATCAACAAGACCTGCCAAATAACGTTTTGTTTGCAGTCAGTCTCCATTTCATCAGAGTCCAGTGAGCGGAAGCACTTGGGTTCCACACGTTTTATGAAACTAATGACACACATGCAAATGACCTACCCGAGTTTATTCACTCCCGTACATAATGTATGATAATCAGATTGACTGGAAAGTAAAACAGTAAAAATTTTATCTCCCAACAAGCGACCATTTTGCTTGTTAGGACCACTTTGATCTATGCAATTGATTACAAGAGCGCTTATAATTGGTTCACTTGAGTCAATTTATGAATTTTTTTAACTTGGATGCACAGTGCACGCATATTTATTGACCAAAAAACTAAACTGGTCTGAATAATTGGAGTGGATCTATAAAACATAAGGTAATTCGTTCAAGATCAATGTTTTGTGTGCAAAACAGATCGCAGGGTGGTCTTGTTTTACAGTAAACATGCAATTGTAGTCCGTAAATTATTATTATGTACTAACTTTATTGAAGCAATCAGTTAACTACATCATTAAAGCTTAATGCACAACGGACTGGGTCGAGTGGAAAAATGTTTTTTTTTTTTTTAATTCAATTGCTCCTCCTGCCTAATATTTTTGCGTAAGTCTAGTATTTTGCCATATTTTAGGTGAATGGGAATAATACGCCTTTTGGTGCTTTTGTGAAGCCAGTCACTGACATTTACGATAGCTTGTCAAGCCTCATTTAATTCGAATCTGTATATTCTCCGTCCAGTGTACACAAAGTGCATAGATCGTCAGAATGCAATAAACTTTGTCTTTGGCTTCATAATAACATGGTGCGTAAATTATCAATGAAATTTTTGCTCCGCATTTATAGGCAAAAGCTGAGAAACCACTTCGATCGAATGTATGCATTGAATAATGGAGCAGAAAATGCAACGCATATAGAAATTTAATATCCCTTGCGCAGTAACAAAAGCTTCCGATGAGCTAGCTCCATACGCGTGTTTAGTTCAATGCATAAAGTGACTGATCCATTGTTATTGTTACTCTTGCTACTAACTTGACAAATGGGATTTTAATCAGAGTAATTATTGAAAAGTTGAATGCTAAATTACAGGTTTAAGCTGATTTTGAATTAATAAAAAAGTTTCCAGTAGCTTAAAACTTAGCCGCCTAGTTTTCTGCCGTAGGAAGAAATCTCAATGATGTAAATATTATTGCACACTAAATACATCTTTTATCCTAAAAGTAAGCTTAAGAAGGATGGCATAATTTTCAGATAATAAACACTTCATGGACAAAAAAAATCCTTTAAGTTTATGAACTAGGATTAATCTGGAGAGCCTACTTAATTTGATAGTCGTAAATACTTACTTTGAGCTTTGAGCATCGTATTAAACTATACATGATTATCTATTGTGGCACACAGTAGTTGAGGTTAGTATCAAGAGAATGTCTTAAGGGGTATTCAAATTAAGTCCAGTCACGAATGCACTGCCTGTGCAATAATAAGGGGTCTCGCACACTACTAGAAAATGTGCACGTAGCACATAATCTTGAGGAAATAAACAAACATTATTCCAATAACATAAATCAAGTGCAGTTTAGATTAGCATGGAAGATGTTCTTTTGTTGCATACGTTAACATTCATTCAACACACAACCATATCCGTAAAAAAACGAGGAGAAACATGAAACTAGCATTGGTGCATAAATATAAGCAATGCTCACATTCACAATCTCTATCAAATTTGAATAAAACAAGTGTTGCCTGCAATTATATGTGCATCTATAATTACATGTGATGTGATACTAATCTGTTTATGACCGCCTGGTACTCCCAGCACTGTAATCATGCATTATGACTGGGAAGTACCATACTGACTACAGTATATAGGAAATCAAATATTTTGTATTTTTAGTGGATTTACTACAGTCTTTTTTTATTACATTGCCTTATAGGTTGGTGCGGGACACATTTAATCTAAATTGTGTCCTGAGTTTTGGCATTTAGCATTGAACTTGACTTGGAACCAATAGCGCTTCAGTTAGTAGCCATACAATGGCACTAAAGTATATATGATCAAATAATGCAATTTTTGTACAATTCACTTTGTATTGTCATAAAACGAACCATAAATCAAATAACTTTCTTTGGATTGGACCGAGAAATCCAATTTATTTAAACTATGAAAGGATCATACTATAAGATACCCTATCTCTTGCATAGAGTTTCAGGAGTAGGAGTAGTAAAATATTGGTTAGCTTTTTGGATCATATTGTATTGTAATCTTTCAAAATGGTAAATATTCATTAATATCAATACTTACTGAACTCGACATTGCCGTTTTTGGGTTCGGATTCCTCCTCCACAGGATCTACTACAAGGGCTCCAGGGCGACCAATTAGACCAGAACCCTTCTCGTTTGTTCCGAACTCTTAGCTGGAAAACCAAATGTTTGAATGGTGGGTGAAAAGCCTTTGTAGTGTGTGGATGCATCAATAATGATCGCTCGTAAACATTTATAATGGGCACATGAATTTAACTAATTGCCTTGTTTGGAACTCACAGAATTCAAAGTGATGTTTGACGCCTCTTGGGTAATTTCCATATCATTTAGCGATTTTGCTCACCCACTAACGTATTGTATTCAATGCTAACTTGCATTGAGTTTCTAAAAATCTACTGTCAATGATTTTTTTGCAGCCATAATTGGATCCAAATGCTTCCGGTTAGTAACGTTGCGAATCAGCTTTTTTTGGAACATTATTAAATTGAAGGAGGATCTAGTTTTATCATTTCCGTTTTTTGCACAAATGATAAATGACCTGAGAAAATTACAGCACATGAATTTTTTCTGTGGCACTACTTGCATGAAATAAGAAAATGCAATTTTTCTTTCAGCAAGTTCACCATAATTTCTTCATAAAATCATGCTTTAAATCATTTCCGAGTTTTCTCATGGTTATTCTGATTGTAGGCCGTAAATCAAAAGAGCAAGTTCAGAATTAGAAAATACTGCACCTTTGCAATGCAAGCAAAAAGCACCCATGTTTTTGCAGTACTAGACAGTTTATTTAATTATTATTATTACTCCGTCTAAACGGCTCTATGTGTGGGGAAAGCAAAGGAAGTATCCCAGCCAAAAATCCGACTTTGACTTTTATCAGATGCTATATTAATCATGATGAGAATTGTGGCAAAACAACTTGTAATGCAATAAAAGAGCACTTCAATTTGTGGTTCTACCATAAATGCAATTAAAAATTTGCTCTGTTCCCATTCATCTTACAGTTATGGCATAAAAACAGTCTTGCAAAATCATGATAACGCATTTTTTATTCAATATTTTTTATTGCTATTTCCCGTATTCACTACTACATCTAATTACTGCGCAAATATAGAGCTACTATTCCTATGAACTGTGGCTGTTAAATGTATGCGCTCAAATAAAATACTTTTAATGGGTAAACTCCGGTGAAACCCAACTTAGGCAAAACCTTATAAAAGTAATTAGAAAAAACACATCAAATTACCTCTCTTCGCTTGTTGTTTTTCTTTGCACCTCCCAATGTGACGAAAAGAGTTAAAAGCAGAACGACTACTGTCACCCTGAAAAAAAGAAGAAGAAAATCGGTTAAAATTTGCTATACAAAGTTACATGCTATTTACTATAACTTTCTTAGCTATACTAACTATAGTAAAGTTTTTTGTATGCTCTAATCTGCTACACATCATAAGTTTACACAAAGATGAACCAAAAGTTCAACATACGACTAACAAGATTCACCCACTCATACACACAGAGCAAATTACGAGATTATATTTGCATGACAAATTAGTTGAATGAGTTAAGTAGTGATTTGTAATTAATACATCCTCAGCAAGTCATTCTCAATGACAGTGAGTAAAGTACTGATACAGGACCACCAAACATATTAGTTTATGACCAGTTTGAGACTCCTATTTCCTTTCAACCATGTCACAGGAATAATAAACCAAAGCACTAATGTAATACATTAAGGCGGGGTGCGCTTTGACTATGAATGTGGTGATGGAAAATTTATGATTTCCTATGCTTATGGTTTGTAAACAACAGTGTATCACTAGAATAACTCGCTCGTTATTTTGTCACTAAACCTAAATATAAAGTGGATGGAAATTTCTCCCTCATTAGTCGAGAATGAACAAAAAAGGGCTCAAGCATTCGTACACTCGATAAAATTAGCACACATGTTCAAATAAGGTTTACTACACTCTACGTTTAGCAGAGTGTGTTGCTGAATTCTTAAGTTAGCTTACACCACTGAAATAATCCAATAATTAAATTACATGGAGCAAAAAATTAAAGTTTTGCCGACATGTCTTTATGCAAAAGAAAAAATAATCTCATTCCAGTATATATGATAATCATGCGTTGGAAGATTTGATTACTCCAGTTTATAAGGATCTAACAAAGATATGATTTAGCATACGACAGCATTGTACTTCATAGTGTTTGCCAAAGTATATTAAAACCTTAACAATTTTCGTCTTGAATCCAGCCATACAACACTAGTCACGTTCTGTTAAAACTGGGGCATGCTAAAATATCACTTTATGGCAAGTTGGTAATGACTTTGGCCGCAATAAGTATTTGTTTACATACTCTACTGGGCTGGTACGCCTCAAAGTGGAGCTAAATACAAAACTATCAATATCCTAGTATTATGCACATTATCAACAGATTTACGGCATTTAGTAATAAAACTAATGCTTCTAAAAATTATTCCCTTTAGCAGCATCTTTAATCTGCATGTATAGATTGTGTCAACTTGATACGATATGTTCCAGTAGTTGTTGTTACAACCAATGTATCTATTAGCATTCTAGGAATGCTTGAATACGAAAAGGAATGCAAACAAGGCATTTTTTAAGCATCCATGTCTATCCACACAACTTGGCCATGTGTGGAATTTGCAACTGTCGTTTTGCTGAAACCCAGGCATTTATTGTGCTACCATTCTCAGCGTATCCCAAACTCCCTCCCTGTTGTGCGTCTTATGTTCATGTAAGGGGCATCTTGAAATTTTTTTTAACTGTGGTGACACTTTTATCCAAACTACACCCACAAAGTACATGCACAATCTTTTCACAATATTTTTGTTTTCATTCAAGTCTAAAAAAAGTAAACGTTGAAAAACAAACGCAACCCAAAATAATATAAAATTTCGAATACGCGGACTGATGATACAGCAATGCTATAATCGCTTCTGGTTGAATTTAACTACCGGTTCAGAGCAAGATAAATTTTAATTAGTTCATCATAAATTACGGTACTATCATATGACAAGACAAAATATAATAGCTAGCATAATGGAGAGTGAAAATGAATGAGCCATGCGTAGCTAATCAATTACCATACTAAACCAAACGAACTTAAACTTACACACTCGTTCCATTTCCCTTGCTCTACCTAAAGGGCTAATGTCAGAAAGTGAAGGTAGGAGAAAAAGCAGAGGTATGCTATTTCCAGAGAACTTGTGCCCATGTAAGGAAGTTGTATTTCAATTGTACATTGCTCATGATTTTCCAAGTGTGTAATAAATATGAGCTGCCCAAGCCTTGTACTTATGCTGCGCTCACAATGAGAACATAAGTACCATCGTGTTGTTGGAAAATACTTCAAGTTCACGGCCTTTGAGATGATTCATGAATTTTGTTTCGCTGCTTCCAGAAGGCAATTCTGTTCATAGCCCTAATGTAAAACAAACTATAAGACTTGTGGCAAGCTGCAACAATAAAATCCATAATTATTGCTACACATTAAGCAGTTGGAAAACCTATTTAATGTATACGTGTGCTGCTGGTTAGTTAACACAAATTAAAACGTCATGTTCCCTGATCTGCAAGCTACAGTGAGCATCTAAAATGGGAAAAGTTCAAAACAATAATCCTGTAATTACTATTTAGTGACAGGGGGATTTACAAGTTAATATTCATAGATATTGTAAATACTTGAAGGAACATGTAAAATGTGTCATAATACGGTTTCAGGGACTACGTTTTTGGGTGGGTATAAATAACCACGTTAGTTAGTACGCGAGGTATAGCATCCTTTGCTTGCTAAAAAATAAGTCACTAAATAAATGAACAGAACAACTGTGACTGCTTCTAGTTATATGAAATGAAATGCTTGTTCATCTTGAAGAATGTTTACGTCTGTTGCGCAAGGAAAAGTGTAAACATAAAAATTAAAAGGGATAATGAAACTGAACTCAAGGCTAAAAAATATTCTTGCAGAATGTTTTTAAACAAACACGTTCCTAAAAAATAATATTGATATTAGACGAGTTCAGTTTTTGACCTGCATGCTATGGTGGCCTTCCTAATCTCTAAATCAGTACCGTTCAAACAGTTTTTCCAAAGTTGTTAAAAAATTGCCACTGGAATCTACTATTCCTTACGAAAACAGCGGCAAAAATGTATGTGTCATTAATGAAGATTTGTGACTTTTCCTCATATCACCATCTAGCTAGAAAACATTTTCATTGTCGTCAAAAATTAATTTCAAGCAAAATTTTACGATCGTCTACCATTTTTATACACTTAAATATGCAGTTTTACGTCTTTGTACTATTATTATTTGTTGACCGACTCTACATGTTCTCAGCTGTAAACATTATCCTCCTGTATTCAAACGGCTTAATATTTCCAGCTCATCTCATTAAAAAAACCCGACGCACTAACTAATTCCCTGTATTTTCGTTTAGCATATCTTTGTAAAAATCTGTACATGGACCAAACCATGTTGGGATCTACACAGGGTGTCTGTGTGTGACCCAAAGAACTTTATGACATTATATGAGCTTTATGCATTGCATAATGCTATAAAGTTCTACTCAAAGAATGAAACAGCACTGTCCAGGAGACTCCATGTACACATTGTATACTGGATATTTTTGTACTTGTTTGGTCATTTCACATAGTGTTAAATGACGATAAACTTTGGAATGACCCTTGTGTATACTAATGGACTAGCAAGGAAATTCATAACTTTTCTCACTTACTTACTTACTTATAGTGTCCAAAGATTTCATCGCCATCACGCATCTCTGCATGTCAAAGGGGTTCTCTGTTACTATATGGTTAGATAGATAGTTATAGTTACGTTCGTAACGCATTTTATTGCAGGACATTTTTATTTGACCAATTCTTTTGCATATACACACACACGCAATAATAAAAGAGATCTTCCAGAATGTTGGTTCTACAACATAATTATCAAGATCGTAACGTCTTTACATACTTGTTGCGTATGCAAACACTTTTGAAGCCAAGATAGTGAGACGTTAGATGTTTGCTTATCAAAATTTCTATATTTGCTATATAAGCTGTCAGTCTAAATTTTCCTTTGCCAGGTCCATTAATGATGTGATGAGCACAGGCCTCAATTTTTTCGCTCTTTCAGTGCTCACATCAATCAGTCATCATTTAGTTAGTATGAATAACATTGCATCATTCATTATGCGTATTTATATTTGTTTTGAGCTGCTGGATGAGTTTGATGTGATTTATTAGCTTTTTTGGTTATCATGCGAAAAAACATGGATACTTAGATTTGAATGTCTCTGCTATTGACTCATTTAGTGGAGTTCAGAATCCTATTTATGATTGCACTGTTCATATAAGGAATGCAATACACATTAGTAGACAATAGTATTGCTTATGATTCGATCGGCTCCAATGAACTATTCGTACGTCACCAATAAGAATCAATAACATCTCTTAATGTTGTTGTGACTAAACACTAAATAGTGTATTAGGTTGTACTTATGGACTGAAGTATGAATTTGGATGTGATGAATAAATATGATCACTTTTTTCAAGCCTGATTAATAAAAGCTTGGTTTGTTTGACTGCATTATTTACTTCTTCTGCCAGGAAATTCGCAAAACTGAGTGACTGACTACACTAACTAACTGACTGGGAGTTTATTTGAGCACTATGCTACATGGGAGCAAACTACAAACCCTAAACACCTTCTTGACTACAAGAGCACTTCATCTTACGCCTGCCAATCAGTTTGGATGGCAGCTGAGAAATATATTGAGCTAAAAGATTTACTACTGCTCTGCTCACTGACTAGACAAGATCATTATTATGCAAACGTGCCTATTCCTCTGGTTGGCTAGAAAGACACACAAAAGCCCTCGTTTATGCTCATAGCTTAGCCCACACAAATTGTGTGCAAAAAATTGCAAAAACTTATGATGAGTTCAGAAGAGCATGGTCACAGTATTTACACGTGACCTCTGAGATCTGTTAATAAACATTATTTACAGTGTTAACGCATGCAGTTGACAGGCTGGTAAGAATTATATAGGGCATAAAAGTGCCAAACTGTGAAATTTTTAGTTGTTCTATTGATTTCATGGAGAGAAGGATCAGTGAGGTTGTAAAATATGGAGGCGTGCTGTGAAATGCGAATATTTGAAAATAGATTACCATGAAAATTGGCAGAGGGTGACACCGATAAATTTAAACCTTTGGAAAGCAAAAAGAATAAAGTATTTGGCCGGTCAAAATTATTTTTATTTTTAATACACAACCCTCTTTGGTATGTCAGAAGTTGAACTAAATTTTTTAGTGAATATCGTCTTACGGAGTAAAGTATTCATTGAGTGGGAATCTAGAGACTGAAACTAGGAACATTTTGGGAGGGATGAATTTCGGTAAATTTATAAAAAATTGCAATAGCATCGCAAAGAAGAAAGTTTATTTTTGAGACCAAGATTCTCCTTAAGTTAATAATAGGGTTCGGGAAACCCGCCGTAGCCCCAATTTGTTTAGAATTAGTTCGGATTGCATTGATTAATGAATTTTACTATTTGACTAGCAGTTGAGCTTCATCTTTTCTACAGCCATGTTACCGTAAGCTGATATTAAATACTACCAACAAATTCTGAACCACAAAATGTTGTAGACGGAATTGACTACATCCCACTAAGTTACAGATCAGGTTTCTCTAATATAAAGACAAAAAAATGCATGCGATGAAAGCTAACATTTCACATGGACAGGTTATCCCATTTAATGCCGTATATGGAATTCAATCATCACAGTTTACTATATACTATAGATAAGTAGGAGATTGATTTCTTTGATGTGAAATGAAAATAACATTATGTCATATAAGAAACTGAGGATATGAAATTTAGTATCCTTTGAGCCATGGGAGACCCTTATGTCATCCTAGATAGTCAGAAAACAAGAACTGGAAAATTCATAGCCAAATAAAATTGTATCAACATTTCTACATGAAAATACGTATAGGAAAAACTGTGAGTTCGACATTTATTGTACAATAATACCATAAATGGAAGTGACAGTACTTTCACAGAGCAGCAAAGTTTTTATCACTGAAAGCTAAAGTGAAGTCGGCTCTCCCAAGTACAGATTAGTGGCATTGAAATTCAAATATGCAAAAAAATAGATTTAGGTTAAATAGTGACTAAAAACTATTCCTTCAACGGAGTTCTTTCTCACATTGATGAAAAGTGAACTTCCGCAGACTAATAAGGAAATAAAAGAGCAGAAACTTTAAATATCGTGTTGACGGGTTTGAAACAGGCATTGGCTGGAAGCCAAATAGAGTAAATCAACAGAAATATGTCTCCATTCATCCTATATGATTGAGTGGAGGATACGGTGTTAAAACGTAAAGGAATGCACATTTTTTTGCCTTGTCGTATTTTTTCACGTGTCGCACTTCCACCCATAAATTTTTTGATGGCAGAAGCTCATTTCAACATGGCAATTAATGTGTGAGCACTACAAATCGGATTCCTAAGTCTACAAATCTATCATGTAGCAGGGGCAACGCAGATAGAATCTGTGTCTGTATAAAGTTCTGGAAAATTAAAGTTATTCTACCGTGCATTCCACAAGTTAATTTTTTTTACTTACCGCATCCACACTTCGCTTATATCAACTAGTTTCTAAGAATTAACCAATATCCAGTACTGTTGGTTGGGTATTCAATTCATACACACCAATTACGGTATTTGTATTTACAATACTACGATCTTGGATCTCCAATGATCAGATGAAATACTTTGATCATTAAATTCGATTTCTTGGCGTCAAAGTCTGTTTTTTATTCACATTACTTCCGTCATCATAAAAAGATATCTCGATATTTTATGCTATGAGAACGCCGCTAAAGTTTTTTTTATCGAATTTTGTAAAGTAATTACCATCATGAAGTGCAGATATTGATAGCACGCGAAAAATATTGGTTGGGAGGGAAAGCATGATTGATGGCGAAGAAGATGAAATTGCAATTAATGATTTGAACTGAGCGAATAAGCCACTCGTAATTTCAGTCTCTCATTCAGTCAGTGTTGGTTTTGTGTTCAGATTGGCCAGTTAAACAGAAGCCGTGTTTGTGTTTGTGAACTCATGTTTGTGTAATTTGTCCAAGCGGCATTTGAATGATGTCATATCAATCAAGATTTATTGTAAAATGTTCCCGGAACGTCCCCATCAAACCTTTAAACTAGTCGCTAGTGATAAATAAAGACAACTGTGACTGTGAGACTGTTGTGGAGCCACTATGGAGTATTAGAGTCAACATAATTTGCACGGGAAAGTTCAAAATAATGTGACAACAATAATAATAGAGTCACAAACCAAGAATTAAATCTTTCGCTTCTGCTACAACAAAAACTCATGCATAATTCAGATGGACGAGCAACTAACCAATTCTGTCAGTTCTGCTGTTTGTGACTCCAATAATGAAAAACATGCCTGCACACAGAATGTAAACTAATGTTATTAGTAGTAAAGTCGTATTGTGCCAAAATCTTGTGCATATTAATGTGTCGGTCTATAAGAACAGAAACTGTCTTGCAGAAATATTTCCAAGGATGGGAATGAAATGACCGAAACGAATGGAAGCTGAATTATGATCAAAAGGCTATAAGGTCGTTTAAAAATGAATCCAACATGAAACTTAGATTCTATTTTAGCTTACATGAACAGAATATTATAGTTACTACAAACAAGTAGCTTATCTTAATGACTTCAGAACATCATTTTATTGAGTGCGATTCTATGATGGGAAAAAATGTAATGGCGGATAATTTTTTATCGCGCTGCCACTGTACAGTATAGCAATAGGTACTACGAAAGTGTCAAAAATCTCTGACATGTATGAAACTCCTTCCCATAAAAAATCAATCTATCTAAAATTCATTCTACACTGGGTAATGACTCGATTCGAATTCATCCAGCAACTCTAAGTATATACACAGCCTGCTAAAAATTCAGCTTAGAACAGAAAAAACTGTCGTTTGTCCTAAGGCACGCAAAAATCCCATTTTAAACATTAACCAGTATGACTTGCCTTTCATTCCTAATACACTTACGATTGCTTGTTATTCAATGCCAGCTAACTAACTAACTAACTAAGTGAACCTGACAAACTAACCAGACTGGGAAAAAATTCATGGAAAATACTTTTTTTTTTGTGCCCAGGTTGACTGTTGGTTTGCATATGCCTCATTAAGCGCAATGGATTGCAACGACCGAGCTGCACAACAAACTTACGCACTTTGAAAACATCGTGAGACACAGGTCGTACTATCTTGTTTCTCTAAATTACAATGATTTGACATTTCAGTCTGTCGTATGAAATGAAGCGACACCATGTCCCATTGGGATAATAGTCTAAACCTGCATTCTGTACTCATTGTGAGTGTGCGAACAATGTTACATCATTATTTATATCAAGTGACAAGTGCATCATGGCCAATGTAACTTACCGGGACCATTGAATGTACCGCATCTCCTTGTACTATTTAGTTTCCCCTGGATTTCACATTATTGTTTGTCTTCAGTCAGTGTACATTCATACTGCACAAATATAGTTTGCAAGAGATAACAGTTTGTTGTTCATTACAGCACAGATGATTTTTGAAAAACTGTATCACTGTCAAGTCAAATGCAATCCATTATTTGAACCAACTAATGTTAACATCCGATGTTTTGCTCTTGTTGTCAAAAATTGACAGGAGAAACTAACTATAAAACTGATCTGGTTACTGGTAAAGTTTTCTTACCGAATAATGAACACAAACTATAGATTCCAGTCTGTTGTGCATATTTATCAATTTTTAACAACAACAACAACTTCATGATTCCCTTAGAACACAATTGTGTCACTTGTACAGAAGGAAATGGATCCACTGCCAAAAAAATTGTTTCTTCCACCCACACTGATGGAGGCCGAATCGCATACTGAAACTGAAGTTCACATTTACAGTAGCGGCTCACTCACCACCATTCTATTCAGAGTGAAAGTTCAACACAAGACTGAATGAGCTGCTCTCATTTAGTAAACTACCACAAATGCTAATAAAAATGAAAGGTCACGGTGAGGTAGCTTCTCAAATTTTATGAGGTGGTTTCCCTTTTGATTAGGAAAAAATATCTTTTATCGTCAGCAATGAAACATGAGAATTCACAGCATGAATTTCGGTTTAACAACAACCTGTCTAGTTAGTTAAGTAACCAACCACAAGAAAAAAAATCTTGCCAAAATTTAATTAATTCACAAATTGTATGTGAAACCAGTGCCACTGGTAATAAATTTTATTGAGAGCGCCAGTACTGTCCAGGAGTAGTTCAAAATGAATCTGATATGGAATCTACTGGAGAGGTCCACTTTTCATGCAACTTAAAACACTGTGCTAGTAGTAAGTAGCATGCTGTACATAATAGTAGTAGTAACAGTAGTAAGCATGTAAAGCAATGTGTTTTGCGCCTTAAGCCAGGCGTACCGTACGACCGAATCGCCTTGTAGTATCGTTTAGTCAGTTAGATACCAAATGGAGTTGGAACACATTCTGTGTGACTTGAGTAGACTCGCACACATATTTTTAGTTAGTTAGTTAGAATATCCAGAAAATGTGTATTCAAGTTAGTCACTTGGAAGTTAAGTCTGAAAGGGTTTCTTTTTGGGCAAACTAAAGTGCTCACTCCACGTTGATACATTTGTAGCTCAAATAGTAGTCATGCTCACACATTTTTTAGCTAGTTGTGCTACGCACTGTGTGTGTAAATACGCACTGTGGATCAAATGGGGATGAAAAGATGGAGCGGAATAATAAGATGCTCATCATCTGCTTATGCCAGTAGTGGTGTCCTTATTGAATCCCATTCTGGGTGAGTAAACGAGTGCATTTCAAATTTTGGAGATCAAGTCAAATCCTTTCGAGTCACTGCTTTGTTGGCTCAAGTTTTATGTTGTATTTTAGATTTTAGTGCATTTTAGATTCGGACTGTGTGCAGTAAATGGCTTTGAATGTTAAATTCAACCTATGATTTGAAAATGCATGCATATGGTTAGCGATCAGTTAGTTAGTTAGTACTGCATGCTGAAAAATGTAACATACAAGTTAAGTAAACTGTATTTGATCTAGTCTGGAGGAAGTTGAATAAATTCCAGAATTTAATACGACTAAAGGAAGGCACCCAGACTTTAATGCTATATTTTTTGCGTACTTTAATAGTAAAAGAGCATTGTGAATCGATTGAAACCTTTGGAAACGCATTTATGCGTGATTTGTCTGTAGGAGTTAGCCTTTTCCCAATGCTGAACTTCACAAGTTTGCGTTTCTCTTAAGACAGTGTGCAACCAGAAAATGCACTCACGTATGTCAATACAGTGTATGCAAATGAAAAAATGGTAATTGAACAGGTAATTTTGTGGCGTAAGTAAGCAAAACAATTTTTACTACCTAATAACAATTTAATGAGATGGGCTTAATAGTTCGGGACAGAATGAGAATCTTGTTTGATGACAATATAAAATTTTAATCACGCCAGTTGAATCTAAAATCCTTCAAACGTATTCATTAGGACATTTTTACAGTAATGATTTACATATAAAAAATTTGGCAACTGTATCTACCTATAAACTCATGCTAGCTATAGCTACTGATTAATAATAATTAATGTACAAGTCCATGAAAATGTCAAGTAGATATAAAACCCCATAAACATACCAATGGTAGCTTATTTATTCCATCCAGCTCATGGAATGGAATTCTAGTCAAATAAGGGGTGACGAGATGACAACAATTTAATTACATCTTTTGAACTCAGGTAGCAACATTTCAAACATGAGATACCATTAATTATGGAAACATTCGTTGCATACAGGTTCTGCTGGGATAAATGTGCATTATCCACACAAAATAACTACTACTGCTGATCGTAGTTGTCATGTCCAATGTTCATATATGATGTGAAAGGGAGTAAACTGTTGTTTTCGTCGTGTGTCATCCATACAATAGGCTGACAGGGACCATCAAATGAGAATGACAGATATGACCACGTCCGAATGTAATTTATTTGAGTGACAGGGAGGGGATAACTTTTAGTGAGTGAAAAGAGCTTGTTATCATCGAGATTTAAGCGACTGAGGAAATACATGATTGATTTTGATGACTCTGTTTGTCAATCTGAAGACTCATCATTGGAATGCACGGCCTGGATTAAAGTTGAAGATTTGTTAGCCCGAGATAGAGGGCTTTATAATGTGATCACCGTGTCTGTCGGTCCTGTTTTCATGTGTAGACGATTGCATTCGAACCTATGTTAATCGTTTGAAATTTTGCAGACGTGTCTTTTGTGAATGTCACGAAACTTATAAAAATACAGCTATTTCGGACAATTCCTAAGCGGTACACATGGAAATTAAGATTACGTTTGAACCCAATGCCTGTCTTTTTAAAATTTTGCACTTGTGTGTATTTGGCCAATTTAATGATTTTAAATGAATTTCGGGCGCATAGGATCACGTCTAAAGGTCCAGCCGTTGTCAAGGAAAATAAGATTTTGAAAAGAATTCTCTTATCATTTTGAAATTTTGCATGCATGTGCACCTTATTAATTTTATAATTCCAATTAAACTAGAGGCTTATGAGACCATGCAATTAAGGTTTCACTGTAGTCACGGAAATTAAGATTTTTAAACTATATAATTAACTAATTTTCATTAAAGTTTGCTGAAATTTACTGCTTAGACTATATCATTACTCATGTAAAAATTTATTTGCTGGTGATCAAAATCAATGCTCTAACCAGTGTTGCAACTACCGAGCAGGTGAATTGAACATTATAAGTAATTTTAAGAATGACTTTACACATCGTACAAGTGAGTCAAATGCCTGATGCTAAGAATCACATCAATGTCTCTATCTCGGGCTCTACTATGGTTAATCCCATAGAGTTTTTTGTTGAATTTTCTAAAATTTTGATGAAACTTTCAAATGTTCTGCATTTTTCCTCTGAGGACAATCTTTACCCTACTGTCTTGAGCTGACTATACAATTGAAATTATATTGGCCATATAGCATATTTAAACTCGGCGTCTATTTCATACTTATGCACATACAACAGAAGACCAAGACCACCACAGAGAACGGGTTGATAGGAAATACCTTACATTGAGGATGACAGCCAATTTTTATCTTTATACCTTTATGTACAAAAGGCAGGCAGACGAGCTATTGATTTAAATTATCACTACAAGCAGTGTTGGAATTTTTGGCGAAGAAAAAGTGCCCATGCCAAACAGAAAAACGCCATGTAGTCTTGCATATGGAAAATGTAATGGCAGGACCAAGGTAAGATCATTCATTACACATGCTCAATGCCCATTTATTTCTAAACATGGTTTCCTGTGTGCATTATGAAGCGATTGAGTAAAGTCAACAAAAGTAAGAAAACAGGTTCCAAGAAAATTCCACCAGAATGGTTTTTCCACATTGGGGAATAAATGAGAACATTGATGAATAGGGCAGGGGTGATAGGGAATTGTTTTTCATATTCACAACATGATATTTTCTTTGAAAATTATGAACCATGTAATTGAACTAACCTTTGGCATCGCATGAGTAAGCATTGGAGAGCAAAAAATAATCTGTTGTCACATTATGTACAGTTTATACAGTTAGTTTAGGTTTACTATCAGTGTGAAAACGAAAAGGAAAACTGTATGCATAGCAAAAACAGCTAAATGTTAATGTTTATATGGAAGTTTTGCACAATTGAATTACGTCGAGTCCTCCATCCATTGAGGTTTGCCCCTGAAATTTCAAAATGCAAGCTAAAGTTACTATCTAATTTTTTAAATGATTTATCATGTATGAGCAGAGGATATGGGCAAATTTCTTACAATTTCTGAATATTTTGCACAGGACTTTTTTCATCATCTGGAAACCTCTCTTTACCTTGCTTCAACTTTTCTTTATGCCGTACTTTATCCACTTCATTGAGTTGTCTTTTAGCTTGCCATCCTGAAGTGGTTCCCATTGGGTTGTTTTTCACATTCAATCTTCGTCTCTGTATTATATATGAGAAGTAAATAACAAAAAGTTTTATCAAACAAAGTACAGAATGACTAAAATGAGGACAATTTATACGGCAGGGTGATCAAGAAACTAATAATTATTACCATATGTTGAGGATCCTCAATTGCAAGCACGTACTTGTTATTACGACTATCTTTTGATTTCAAGATTGCTTTTTGCCTGGCAGCTAGCATTTGACTATCTCGTTCTCTACGTTAAACAATGAATTGATGAAGTAATGTGGTAATAAAAATTTAATTAAAAAAGTTCACAAATTATTATGAAATGTTTGTCCTATGAATGAATGAGTGAGTTAACTATCATCACCTAAACTTTTTTGCGAGTTTTTTCGACTCAGCAGCTCTTTGCTTAATTTTTTCAGCGTCCTCTTTCCTAATGTAGTTGAGTTTAGCATTTGGTTTGGCTCCATCGTGTACAGAAGACGCAGGGGATGTGGATTCTGAAGGCATGCCCCGATTTTGACGAAATTTTGTGAGCAATGTATCAGTAATGGCAATGTCTTTTAAAGAGCTTCCCATTTTCCTGGCAATGGAGCTAATAGCTGCCACCTCTTTTTTCACTTTGTCCAAATCCAAGTCTTTATCATCATCCACGTCTTTTTGATCTCCTCCTCCCATTGGTCTGGATGTCTATATGCATGGATTCAATATTCCAATATACATATGTAAGAAATCATAATTCAAAAGAAAAGCTTGTCCATTTTCATTACAGATAAAGTGCGAGATAATATACAAGAGTGCGTGCAATGAATCAATTCATATTACACACCAAAGGAATTACAATTACACCTACTTTTTGTATAACAATATTTGGGTGGCCATTGCTAACAATGCGGAATGTGTATTGGGAGGATGATAAGGCAAATATTATTGTACAATCTTCGAAGAATCAATATAAACTGAATGGAGCAATAGTAATGACGGTAATAATTGCTGACCCAACATAGGATTTAGGCTGTACATAATCTATATAATTCTTACATTTGTTAACAAATCATACAGATAATCCATTAAGACGTGAAGCAGGTGTAAAGCTACGAATTCTTTAGTTAGCTACAAAAGTTTAGTTACTTTTCATGCATTTGGCTTTACGATGATGATGTCTTTATCAAAATTCCTTAACTCAAATGCGTATAATCATTCTATGTTTTTTAGTTCATGTTCCATTCTATGATGTAAATTTTCTCCATATTAAAGGACGCATTTGGCTGTGGAATGCATACTGAAGGAAAAAACTAGAATGCAAGTTTGCTAACCTTCCTCCATTCTAGTAGCCTTTCTCGATTTCTGTCTCGCTCTTCTTCCCTTCTCACTTGGAGCTGCTCCTGCCGTCGTTTTTCTGCTTCCAATCTTGCTTTTTGACTCATAGATCCCATTTGATAAATCATTTCTTTCTCGCGACGTTTATCATCCGTCCATTGCCGTATATGGTCTTTCTTTGCTTTGGTCAGCGTCTCGTACTGTTCATACCAGTTCACATGGGCCATCACATTCTTCCCAGTTTTATCTACAAATTAAGTGGCCTTTATACTATTGACAATTCAAGAGAATACACTGTTAATTTGTCGTGTCTAACCAGGTATGTCCTTTAGAATGTTTTCAATCATTAAATCCGGCTGTGATTTAAATTTTTTATAAGCTCGAAGAAATGCCTGATGATCATGCGCTTTCCATGATCCGGTTGTACCCCCAGTTGTTTGTAGGAAGTCTGATAGTTTTTTACTTGGCTCCTGAAATTCATGATTTAGAAATTTTTGTGTCAGTAACAATAATATATTTTTTAAATTATTCATCCAATGGAGTCTTGTTCGATCATTTACGCTAACCTCGTCAGGTTTTCTAGGGACAGGTTTTTTAATTTCTCGGAGCCTTCTTGTAAACAATGGTTTCTTAGATTCCAGAATTTGAGCTCTTCTTTTCTCACCGTCAATCTTGTGATGAAGTGAGTCCAATTGATTTCTAATTCCATTTAAATTTCTAGTAAGCTTATCTTCGCGGACTTTGAACTTTTTTAAAAATCTATAAAAAATATTCTTCGAGTGAGTTTAAACTAGGGTAGGAGAAAACGATTAGTTGTAGGTCAATGAGGTCAGCAAAATATGGCATTGTAAAATCAACCAATGCAAAGAATATCAGATACAGATAAAAAGAGAGCGTGGGGCAAGTTGATACTGCTCAGTTGCAATACCAAGTGATAAAACAAATTGAATCAATCCATACGCTTTATCAGTGATATCTAGGTTGACAAATCCATCTTTTCCAGTCTGATTTTTTCGTTTCTTCCGGGAATTGAAGCGAGATTTCCCATTTCTGGACAGCAATGAAACTTTAAGCTTCATCTCTTCCGAATCACCTGAGTCTGAAGCATCCGTTTCTGAATTCTCATCTTCGCTGTCAGTTTCTTCTTCTAAAACAGTGTTAGGATCCAATCCAAATTTTGTAGCACTTGTAGAATCCACTATTGGGGGCTTACTATGATTGTCCGACTTTTTCGTTTCTGCATTAACCTGAGGTAAGCTGTGAGATTGAGAAACGCCTGCAGAGTTTTGTAGTTTCATTGCGCCATCTATCAAAATAAAATATTATTATATTGTCAATTAGGCATCTTCAGATGTAAATGGCTGGCATTACTAACACTAGTTTTAAATAAGTTTGATATGTTGAATATATGACTTATTTTTGACAAAGTCCAAAGTTCAAAATAACTTGAATTGATGTTTCAGCTAACTTATATAACCTTGATGTTTTTCACGAACAGAAAACGACGCATTTTTGGAATCATGAGTGATGCGTTTTGCTTCCTCATTAAAACTACGATACTGTTTTTCCAAATCAGACATAGATTTCTGAACAGTCGTCAGATTCATGGCCAACTCCGAATTCAGAGGATCCAGTGTTTTTAAAGCCCTACTAGACATCTTACTGGTTTTCTTAAGAGCAGCAATTTTTTCTCGTTGCTTGCAGCTTTCCACATTGTCAGAAACAGGCTTATCATTTCCATTAGCATCTTCACCTTTTTTCTTGAAAATAGACACCCTCCTTTCCAGAGTCTTGGAAATTTCTCGAATTTCTGGATCTGAAGACTCTTCACTCACAGATGTAGACTCCACATCAGAAGATGAGTCTGATTCGGAAGACTCCGTGTCATCGTCTTTCACAGATTTCTCGTTCCGCAATTTTGGCAAGGCTACTCCCGAGCTAATATTTCCTTTCAGCTGATTTATTCCTTTGCGCATTTTTCTAATCTATCTGCACATGAACTCTTTTGAAAACTGTTTGTACCCGGCCTAATTTAGCACATTGTCACAAATTAATCTACAAACGTAATGTATGCTATGGGCTGGAATTCCATTGATGGTATTTAATTGAAAATGTTAACAATTCAATCAATCCCTCAGCTCAAACTACGAATGCAGAGTAACGATTCCTTATATCCCTATGACAATATAGGGATGCACAAAAAAGTATGAGCTGACCACCCTAACCCTCCATTTCACCCTGAAAATCGATCACGCAAGGCATTGAATAAACAATTGATGCATTTGCCACACATGTGATTTACTTAGATTTTTTGCACTTTATTGTTTATAATTTCTACATGAAATGACAATCAAATGAAAATCAAGACAAATACAGTCCATGACAGCCCGACACAAAAAATTTAAGTCTCCCTAAGGTACATTATCATTGCATGAGCTGGACATGATTACTCACACACTCGCACAAGCAGCAGGTCTTCCACTCTTTATATCCATAATGTACAGTGTTGAGGACAATAAATGCTCCACAAATTATCAAAAATTTAATGCTTCACATACTTTAATTACTACTAATAATAAGTAGCTTAGACAATATAACTTAATAATATTCTTAACTTAGAGGTGATGCGCTTTGAAAAATATTACGAGCTTATTAAAGAGTATATGACGCTTCTTTTTTTGCGGTTCTACCGAGTTACGGCGAGGAATAAATGTCATATAATCATAATCTTATCGATACACTAACTCACTTAACATTAGAAGCATGGAATAAATGACAAATTGAATCCAGAAAGAAAACTACGAAACCATTAGCAAGAAGGAGGACACAGAATGTGCTTAAGAATTCAGACTGGACTTACTTGTTGTGATTCATGCCCCCACACAAAGAACGGATAAAAGTTAAAAAAACATCGATAGAAAAACACAAACATTACACACGTGTGCTAACATCGGTCGAGTGTTGTACATTTTCGTGTTTACACTATTCACACTTCTAAATTGAATTAAGGTCCGATCCCGATCAATGAACAAAGCAAAGAGAATACCCTACAAATGTATTATCAAATCAAAATGCACATAATGGATTTACAACTGGGTCAAAAAACAGCACAAGTCAAACGTGATACACTATTTATATCAAATGATTAAATTGAAATGCCAGCTGAAAAGGGAAATTCTCAGCAGAAGTTACTAGCAAAATGGTAGAAAATATTAAAATGTATACCGCAAATCTAGGTCCACAGAACACAGCTGGCTACAAATTGTCAAACAAAACTGAATTATTTCCACATACTTTAAAAAACACATAAAGCAAAACATATCCATGAGTGATATATAAACAGGGGAAATTTTCCTATAGTTGACTATTCTGAGTTCAACGATTTACAGGACACAATTTATTTCCTCGCCTCCATGCGGTCGATCGCTTTCATTCCAAAATGCTGATAACACTTGACAACATTCATATGCGGTAAAAAAAATCGGTGCCAAGCAGTGGCATTCGAAAATTATAATGGATAATAGTATATAAATGAATGTATTAACCTCAAAAAATCATCCATCGTTAATATCCATCCAAAAAAAAACACAAAAACAAACTCAGTTTACAATAATAAAAACTTGTATAGAGAAATTACATGTCGTAACCCCCAAAAAGTTAATCAACGGATAACGGTTTTCATCACATTTATACATCCAACTTTTTCTGAAAACGGATAATTCAGTCTTATTCAAAGTAATTTAGTCAGGAAGTTAAATTACTTGACCGTGGTTTGATCCACACTCCATGACCAATATCGAAGACTATTCTCATTGACATCATTGACGAAAAAAAAATTGCAATTTTTTGCTATTCTATTAATTCATATGGCTAAATTCAATAATACGTCGTAGAATATGAACAAATATCGCTCATGCTCATCGATTAGTAACACACAGCTATTCACTATACATTTATCCGTCTGATTTCGGAGGGGTGTACCATCCATTTTTTTCATGTATATGGACCAATGATTTGTAAGATTGCTGAGCCCTCGCCAGACTGTATTGGCCCTGAAATACAAACACAAGCAACCATCATTGTTTAATTGAATTAAAAACCCAAATTTTAAATCTGCTCCTTCCATTTGGTTTACTGACTAAGCATCATCTAAAGTTACAGTTACGTACGGTAGAAGTAGCAACTTTAGTTCCAAATTGAATACGAGCCTTTCCTTTGACGAAAGTTGCAGCTATTTGCATTATGACTGCCTCCACAGTATAAGCTGAGCTCCATCCTTGTTTAGTCAGTAGTTCCATACAAATCGCTCCTCCATGCAACACATATCCTCCGGTAATGACAGGATGTACAACGCGCACAAAAGGAGGTTCAAATGGATAGTTTTCCTATTAAAATTGCATGAAATGAATCATTAAAGAAAAAAAAATTTATAAGTTAGAAAAAATACAGACTGCACTGACTGGAATCATCAAAATTGATATACTATATACATATTTGCTAATAAATATATGCATCACATCAACATCAGTATTCAAGTATCATACCTTAAATAGCAAATTAAGCTGAATAAAGTCTTTGCCTTCGCGCTCTTTAAGCAACTTAAGGTCTTGATATAAAGGGGCATCACTGTCAACGCCTCGTAGGCAAACGTTCCATTCGTATAGACTATCGTTAATGAGGTCAACGCTATATATTCCTACACAAGAATAAATATTAATAATTAATATTTCGATTGAATACAGAGCAACATACTGACTTCACATAGTTAATTCATTGATGACCATTAAATGATAGCAAATTGTAACCTTTTTTGAAAGTATCTGAGCGGTAGATGTCCTTCAGTTCTTTCATCAGCCGGTCAGATGCTTGAACAGATCCTGTGACAGTGCCATGAAGATAGTCTTGCCTTTGATTAGCTTTGAGTCGTTCTAATGTTGCCACATGTTCGCTATCAATCTCTTCTTTTTCCTTATTTTTACTCAGGATTTCATCATCAAGATCTAAGTGCATGTCATCCTCTTCCTCCTCCTCTTCTTCGGCATCTTCCTCATCAAATTCGTACTCCATATCATTTTCATCAGAGGATCCATTTTCAGTCGTATTTGCTGATGTGGAGCTACCAGAAGCGCTATTAGATGTGGAACCCACTTCGGGATCTCCTATATAACTTATTTTCAATCTTTCTAAGTCTGAGGTTGGTTCTGGAAGACTGAAGGCTTTGCAAAGTCGCTTCACAAGGATTTCAACCTGAAGTATGACATGGTTATCTTGTCCTGTTGTGTTGCTCAACATTTCAAGAGACTGGGTTATCACTAGTTCATCAGAGTCAGCAAACCAAACAGGAGGAGACTGAGGATAAGTTTCCTGTCAACATTTAATTTTAAACGCATTATTATTACATAAAATCACTTTGTCTTTAGTGGGATTGTCAATAATTTATAGATGGATACATACCGTGATGTTAGCAGTGATTTCAAATTTTCTATTATTTTTTCCGACAAATCGGCAAACTATTTCGTCCACGCTGGCAGTTGCTACTTGAAATCTTTCATTATTTTTGGTGAATATTTTTTCAATCGTTCGAATTTCCTGCTTCAAGGTTGTGAAACAGGCCATATTGCCTCCTTGTTTTAAGGGGCTTCAGCTCTTTTGCTGCAACTGCAACAACACCAAAAATATGCAGATTTAGCACAATGACTCCTGGTAAAAAGTTACACTACTCCTCCGACTGTGATTGCTCAATTTTGGATACATGATTCTCAAATTTTATCCCCAACGAGAACTAAACAACATAGTTTTAAGAAAATCCAATACGTCAAATTGAATGGAAACAAAATAATGAAATACTCTATCCCCGTCAATACCTTGAAGTGCATAAAAAATAAATAGATGTTTGAAGTTCTCTACGCGAAATACAATTTCCAACGCAACAACAATATTCAAAACACGCTTTAGTAAAATCCGGTCAAATATTATTATCAACGAAGTGCGACTGAATTCATTGGAAATATCAGATTTGAAAGTTTCTAACCTTAATGTTAAAATGGGTCTGTTTATTGAAGTTTTTGAATTGTATTATGTTCATATTTATGTTACGATACTAATACGATCAAATCAAACAGATTGCGAAATGAGTGATTATGATGATCTCAAAAATATAAACTATATTCCAACAACGGCAACGATAGTTTTACCTTTTCTTTATGAAATATTGAGGCAGCAGTGAGAAACTGAGAGATGTTGAGGTTTTCAATTCTATAATCCTTTGTCACAGAGGGAAATTAGGTAGGCGAGAGAAATCCCTGGCCTCCTAGTTCTTGTTCATTTTCGATCCAAGCGGTCAATCCAGCTCTTCTATACGAAATCAATAATTCATTATTTAATTTTTAATTACAGTGGCAAATTTCCAACAATAGCCGACAACCTAAGATCGCACACAAATAAAATATGGCACACGAATCAAAACGAAATAATAAATAAATATATTTTGACTAGATTAACGTTAAATATAAATTTCAAACCTTAAATCGCTCCAACCGGGGTTCCTTTCGTGCCCCACACACAAATCTAAATTCCAAATGTTGAAAGCGTGACCAATTAAGTTTAGAAAACTATAACTAACTGTACTAAACACTGGAATTTCTTTTTTTATACCATTATATCGAACGGAAAGCAGCTATCGGATCTTAAATTCTAGGTGCTTCAACTTCACTTTGAATTCAATTAAAATGTTTTAATTATTTGGAAAATATTTAACTCTTCCTTTGTTATTTTTGGACGAGACTGTGCTTTCCTCTTTCTTTCCTACTGCCTAATTTCAACAACAACTGGCTCATTCTGTACAGGATAGATGTAACAATAAACTATCAGGATTTGCTAGACTACGACGACCTCACCATAAAGTGGCCTATAATGCAGCTGCAGCAGCATTTCACAGTTGCTACATAGAGCAAAACTAAAAACTAGCCACAACTATGGGTGTAGCGTACCACTGTATATGCTGTACTTGTACTTACTTAAATGCGCCGTGATGGGGCTTATACGTAAAGTTTTAAGAGCAGTAAAATTTTGCTTAAAGCCCTAAGAACCGTATGAAATGAAATGCGCGCTGCAACAATTTTTATTGAAAGAAACGAAAAGAAAAATTGGTGCATTATTTTTAGTAATTACTTATAAATGAACAGCTTATTTTAACTGCCATATAAATAAACAAAATTTCAGATTAAATGGATGGTAACATCATTATCAGCAGTAAAATTGAAGGGATTTGATCAGGATGATTTTTTTCAATCGTCTAAAAATACAAGATCAAAGAAAAATATAATCACTGCATTTTTTATCATTTAAACGAGGGGAATCAACTAAACGACTCGTACACGATAAGACAACGTTTTTATTGAGATTGCTACATCCTTTAAACGGATGTTTCACTCTATGCGTCAAAAGAATGGCTCGATTTTCACAACAGCGGGAATTATTTTTGAAGCACATTTTTCATAAAAGATTTAGCTAGCTGAAGAAAAAGATGAAGTTCCGATTTAGAAAAGTTTCCTAATCTTTTAGTTGCAGTTCATTCTAGTTTGGTCATCAGATCGAATCAAACCCAAATGATCAGTCGTCTAGTCTGTCCTGTTGAAACTTGTCGGAGAGTTGAGTGATTGTGATTTTAGGATAGCAATCGTCAACCGAAATGTGCTTTAGTAGAAGTGATCCACTGCGGGAGTAGACGTTCGTAACTTTTTAATTAACTGGTTTCTTGTGTTTCTGTTAATGCTAAAACATTATCCAATAATAGGCTAGTGTAAAAATATTTGTGATGCTGATGGATGACATTTACTGCCTAGTTCTTGAATGGTTTGAAAAAATAACTAATGGAAAGTCGGTTTGTTTAGTTCAGGTGAATTTCCAATTTCTGATAGATCATTTAATCTTTGCTTGCCACTGTGGCATTGCCGCTCACTATTGACTATTGAGGCTCACATTTTGTATAGAAATTGGATTATTTCTTGTAATTTAGGCATTGAATAAGATTGATGCAAGGAGATGGGTCGGCGAAGAGGTAAAATCAATAGTCTGGTGGAAGATGCTCCAAACCAGCCAAAAATTACCCAATTTTTTCCATCAGGAACTGGAGCCAATGGCTCACAAGCACAGAGTACCAATCCATCAATGTCCACAAATAATTACGTCCGTCGGAATCCGTTAGTAGCCCTACGGCGAACTATAAGACAGACCCGTAGAACTACCAGTGGATCGGATCCTCCAGTTATAACGATTTCTGATGACGACGAAGACGTACCGATAAGATCAACCTCTGCACCTATCTCCGGCTCTACAAATTCTCAAATCTTAAAAAATACTGCTAGTGTGGATGTGGAAACGCAAAATATTGTCTTAAACAATGCTGACATCAATACAGAAATAATTCAATCTAATAATTATGAAGGCGATGAAGATTTTCGAAACCCAGTAAACTTAAATGCCCGAAGCGAATCTTCTGATCGTTTGATCCCACCTATTCGTGAAACTTCTGTTGATAATTGTTTTTCCATGTTCAGCAACGAGTCTTCACAAGATTCAGTAATAGAGTTGGCACAACGTGACACAAAAATGGATTCAAAGCAGCACTGTAATCAGATTCATTCAACTGACTCGGACTCTACTACGAACTCTACCGCATACATGAATAATCAGCTTATAGCGACTGTGACGATTGCCACCTCACCAGGCCACTTTTCTGTTTCAAATGCTTCTGTTTACAGAAGATTAAATTTTGACGAGGACTCAGGCAGTAAATGTAGAGTCAAACCTGAAATTACTTCAAGCTTGGGACGGGGACCACTTGATGCAATGGAGAATACGTTACTTGTAGAAGATGAAGTTTCTACAAGTGAATTTGATTCGCGTAACAACAACAGTATTGGAAGTCCCTCTATGTTAGGTCCTGCTTCTGCTTCTGCTGCATCAACTCTGTTCGATTATACTCTCCCAAAACACATTTTTGAAGATGAATATTTAGAAAATGAAGAGACCGCAAACTTGAACGGAAATTTAATTTCAAATGGTGCAACTCTTCATCATGAGATGAGAAATAACGTAATGTCTCCACCGAAAACGCCCGCCAAGAAGAATTATCAGTCAGCTCGAAAGTTGACGCCAAAGTCAAAATCTCCAAAAATTAGTACCCAAAACGTTAGAGTGTTGCGAAAACTTCAAAGATCAAAAGTTAAGTCCTCATCCCCTCGAAAATTGTTTCAGTCTCCAAATAGGACCGGTAGTAGTGGGAGCAGCACTAGTTCTGCAACTCAAAGCCCTGTGAAACCCATTGCATGGAATCGGCCCTACTATTTGCGGAATTTTCTAACGGTCTTGAATAACGTTATGTCCGACGACCATCACAAACATCTGTTTAACGAGGATGATACTCGTTTCTTTTCAACATTTAATTCTCTCAGTTTCGAAGCTCAAAAATTATACGTCCGTTTATTTCATAGGAAATGGGATTGGAAAGTTAGGAGTAGTATTAAATATGATGATATAGCTATGGATCTAAAACCCGCACTTTTGGAGCTTCATCGTAGTGCATTCCTCAACAAAATCGATGGTAAATAAAAAAATTTAAATTGAAATGGAAAAAAATTCTAGGGTTTGTAGGGTTCATAATTCATATTATACTTATAATTATAGAAGTAGAGTTGGACTTATCTAAACTATTAGGCCTTTTGTCTGGAGAACAAGCATCTGTTTTATCCAAAGAAATGAATTTAAACATTTCCAAGAAAACAAAGCAATCAGTAATAGAAGAGCTTTTGAAGTCAGTTAAAACGCAGAAAACACTTGCTGGGTCCAGTGAGAAGATTATCTACAAACGGTGAGTTCATTTGCATAAATAATTTGTTTGCATTAAAGTTATTTTGTGGCCATTATCATCATAATTAGGCTGGTTTTTCCACAGTGCTTTAAAACTTATTGGAGACGCATATAAAATAAGTGAAGAGTCAAAAGCCTTTTTCACAAGATTATTAATTTTATACTCACCACCCCAATACTGGGACGATGAAGAAGGAAAAAATTCCCATCAACTGTTACAGATCTTGCTAGTAGAGAAAGGAGATATGAAATACCCTCTGTTTGAAGTTTCGAAGACAAGAAAAATTTATAAGACTAGGAATGATTTATTAAGGTGAAGGATATGCTTAACTTACAATTTCTAAGTATGTATTTGTGTAAACATGAGGAAGTTTAAGTGATGCTTAAATATAATTTTTTGCTCGTATCATAGGTTTCACGAAGCATGGAGTATTCATTCAGATATGAATTCTGCTGTAATGGGAAAATGTTGGTCTGATGCCATTACCGTTGCCGAAAAAGCTACATCAGAGCTGAAAAAAGTTCTTTTGGACTCAGAAATAATCTCATTCGATAAAGAATTGCCACTCTTTTTGAGATCATACACTGCTGGAAGTGTATTTACCAGAACTGCATGGCTAGGTGTGGATGGATTCCAAAAAGAAAAAAAGCACCATGAAGCGAATGAATTGTTGACGCTTTTATTGAGTCAGCAAACCTACTTACCACACTATAGAGGCAAATGGTTTGAAAGACTGATTGTTAATGCAAAACATTTGAAAATGTCAACGGACAAGGTTCAAGATATTATAAGGTCTGCCTTAACGGATCAGTTTGTACACCACGCTCACAAATTTTCATTTTCTGCTCGGTTATTAAAACTAAAAAATGATGAAGAAAAGGCTGCAAAACTCAAAGAGAAGAAACATAAAAATAGGAGAAAGAAAGCAAAACTGGATGATGAAACTGAAGGGGAGGACGAAAATGTGATAGCTGACCACAGTGCTTTTAAGGAAAGCAATGCAGATGATAAATTATTAGTATTTTTAAGATGTAAAGTTCCTGAGAAATATATTGAAGGCGAAAAAATGTTTCTGTAAGTTTTAGAATTATTTTTGTATTTAGATTGCCCTTAATGACTGAAGGTTTGGCCTTTTTATTTTTATCACTTTTAGTGGTGGCCAAACCAAAGGCAAATCCGTCTTTTTGGGATCAACTAGTCCTGGAAAAATGAGTAGTGCATCTTCTGTTGAGATGTTTGCAATAAATGACTATATATCCAAAGAGGGATATACAGTTGGTGAGTGTCAAATCTTTATTCTTTCATAATGTAAATATTTTTACGAATTCTCCTATAACATTGGTAGACATTATTTGGTTGTTCGGAATAGGTGACAAGCTTTCAAACAATTCAAACAGTTTCTGTTCTTCAGGTCAATACAAAGTTTTGGAAAAAAAGTTCATGAAATATAATATGCCTGATAATGTTTTTACCACCTAGGAATTCACGGAGAAGGTTCCGTTCCTGTCTCTATATTTGGATTGTTATTCTGGGACATTATTTACTCGTCAGTACAAGATGTCTTTCATTCTCCATACCAGACATTTCCTCTAGATCTCCCTCACGATGACTTTTATGCCAATCGACGATCTTTGATAGACAGCATGGTTTCTAAAATTAAAACTCAGTCACTTGAAACAACTTTGGAAGATGCGGAGCTAATTTGGTTTTCCCACATGAACACAGAGTCTATTGTGAATTGGAGCTTGTTTTCTTCCTTTGATCAATTACGGGTAAATACATGTTTGAAATGATAGTATTAGTAGTTAGTTGTGGTGTTAAAATACTGTTTGCGGGAAAACAATTCAGCTTGAGTACGGATTTTCTTCATTTCAGTCTCTACTGAAAGCTATGGGACGACTCGCCATTGCTGCTATTTGTGAAAGATTAGCTCATAAATTTCGATATGCTAGAGCTGGTTTTCCCGATCTCGTTGTTTGGAACGAAAAAGAGTTCAAATTTGTGGAAGTGAAAGGTCCTGGTGACTCATTATCTGCTAAACAAAGCTGCTGGATTGATTTTTTGCTGCACAATCAAATTCCAGTTGAAGTTTGCTACGTAAAATGTAAGTTTTCTTTTTTATACTGGTTCTACTAGTATGTATAAAACCCAAATCGATGTCTGGTCTAACTATTTTTTTAATTAAAAAAATCTTTTTTTTTTTTCAGCTGTCAGCAACAAGAGAATTCGAGTGTGCGTGACAAAACTTCAGGCTCCAGTCAATTCCATTTCCGTGTGACTCAAGGGATTAATGTGCCTTTTTCGGACAAATGAATCTATTGATGTGATATTTGCAATACCCTTCTTGGTTCATTTTGTATTTTCAAGAGACCAATCAAGGCTGAGTTTTAATTAGGAGTTGTATAGAAATATTTATAGTACAGTATGTAAGAATTATTTAGTCATACCGTTAGTCAGTAGTTCTTTTTTCAAGTTTTGATGACATTGAATATTTTTTTGCTGGCCATTACTTGATAAAAAAAAGTCGGGTACATGGTTGGTTAGAGATGTTTACTATTGCAACTCTTCTCATATGCTTGCCTTTTGCATTATAGTCAGCATTTTATCTTATATTCCCGGAAACTGTTATCAATTTATTTACAATATTAGTTTTGTTACTCGTGCTGTTTATACTCTCTTACTTTAGCGCTATTTTATTTGGTGCTAAATTCACCACTCGTGTTTTAATCTCTTGTAAGACTCGTAGTTCATTTCGTAACTATTCGTATAGTAATAAACTGTATATTTTGCCTTTTGCGTTGCAAATTGTAAAGTGATTTTTACATTTGACGGAGATAAAAAATGTGTTCAACGTTCAATTATCTTGTGGTTATCAGCATTATTTTAAACGGCATTATAATTTTTGGTAATTTTAAAATTTATATTTTATAATTCTATTTTCATATCACTAAACTTATAGAACGTATTTGAAAGCCCGTAATTCATCGCTTCCCTTTAGATACAGATGCATGCACATTTTTAGAATTTGCCTGTGACAATGGAAGTTGCATTCCGAAGGAATATGTTTGTGACATGGACTTAGGTACGTCACCTTCCAAAATCTATATGTGACGACATTAATGTTGCTATTATGTTTCAACAGCCAATTGTTGCACTGCAACGTTAATTTTTTTAACTATTGACTAGATTGTGAAGATGAAACTGATGAGGTGGGAAACTCAACTGCATGTCTTCTGAGAATTGTTGATCCGGATGATCCGGATGATGTAGTAAACGACAATGTTACAGAGCAAACCCCAGGATATGAACTAGCCACTGAATCTATACAGTCTCATACTTTTGCTCCCATTTCAAACACAATTACTTGTTTATACGGAACTCGAGCTTGTACGGACAACTCGAAATGCATTGTATTGGAGCACATGTGTGATGGAGGTATTCCTTAATTTTAGCTATATTGCGGTGTTGTTAGATGTAACATTTCCTTTCTTACTAAATTAAATAAAGCTACTTGACATATTTAATGAATCTGTAGGCACTCCAGACTGCGACGACGCAAGTGATGAGGATCCTGACTACTGTAAAAATGAACATGTTTGTCCTCCCAGTCGCTTCCAGTGTAAAAACAAAGATAAATGTATTCTTTCCGCTTTCGTATGTGATGACGATTTAGATTGTAGTGATGGATCTGACGAACAAAATTGTACATTTCCGACTACTTCACCAGGTATTCACGTTATTTTTTTCGGGGCAATACGATTCAATTTAGTTCACTCACTCAACTTAAGTAAGTCAGTCAGCTTATGAAGAAGTTGTTTGCTTAAGTGTGACGTTGTATATCGTATATATCTAATTATATGGGTTGTTAATAATTTATCTTAGACGCTCGCTTACACCGAGATCGACTTGTTAATAGCCTCTTAGCAACAGCAAGTCACGGGATTAATCAGGAACGTCAAGAACACATTCATGCTTTGTTGAGCCCTAATTTTTGGCATCAAAGGTATGTTGGTAGACCTCAAGTGGCTCTTGTGAATAGATTCTCCAATAAAAATCAAATCCGTGTTCCAATTGGTTCAACTAGTAATACAGATCGATCGATCGGATTTAATGATCGTGTGCCGTTGCAACTATCTGCAATCCGAAATGCAAATGCAGTAGCAAAACCATCTGAAAACGATCGAATTTTCACCCCATTTGACTCACTTCGTCAGAACATTCTTAACCAAAAAACGGAAGGGAGAGAGGATGCACCCAAAAATAAGTTTAGTAATGTTCGTCAATTACCAACGCATACAGTGAATTCTGTTGAGAAAGCAAAACAAGAAAATTATTACTACTATGATGACATTGCTATGCATAACGAGGCTAGCTCCCATTTCTCACTTTACTGTATGAAATATTTTGGCATTGTCTTGATACTAGTTTTATAGAGACAAACATACAAGTAAAGTACAGTTTCTCGTTGAAGTTTTTTTTAGTTACACCCTTGATTTATTTACTGTGCAGTATTTGAGCGTACAAAAATGAAATTCCAAGGAAATAAATGCATAATTCAATTGCTCATTCATTCACTCTCACATATTTGTGTGTATATATAATATTCCTTAAGTTAAACAATGTCACTTCTACTGCTGCATTTGCATACGGCGTTTAGCCGTACAATTATATTGCTTAAAGCTACATAGACTTTAAAGCAGTACATTCTATCAATCATAAATGAATTGTGTGTTAAACTAAAGTAGCATTAAAAATTTCATCATGAATACATATTCTATCAAACGAAATCATCCTGCATAAATGAATTTATATCACTTACTATGCATAACTATCCATACAATCTATTCTACACATACCGTAGTCAGACTGAGAAAAATGGTAAGAATGGCAGTAACATTACCAAAAAAATACTGCAACAATGTAACAATGGGTAAAAATTGTGATGCACATTTAGACTTGAGCTAGCTGACATAGTTGTCTCCATATAACTACTCTTAGTACTCCCAGCGGTCATCATAACAGTGGGAATGACCACATTTTGGGCCTTGGATACACTATATTCATTAGCCTCCTCCAGTTGAAGCTCTTGAACTGTAGCACAAAGACCATACTTGGACTCATAATATCTTTTGCGGCAAACACACCAGCCAAATACTTTGGGTCCACGTCCATCATGTCGGCAATCTGCATTTGAAACACAACCAATAGGCGGAAGTCCATCATCTTTGTCCACTGTACACCGTTTGCCCACAGCACTCAAACAAGTTCTCTGCTTGGTATCAAAAACTTGAAGAAATGTATCTAATCTCATAATTGGACAAATACATTTCTTGGTCCAAACATCACAAAACCCCGTTTCCCTGCATTCTGTATTATCATTGCAAGTTTCACCGTACAGTTTTCTACCGGGGTATACAAAAACAGCTGCAGACACTTGGATAATGAAACAGACTAGGAACACTGTGGCTATCGGGTATAATCGTCTGGATACCAATTGAACGGGGAATCCACTTTGATAGATTCTTAGATCCATTCCTGTGGTGGAGAAAAATGTGTGAAGTTTTGTCCATATGAGGGGCTGGATACGTTTGCTCAAGTAGACCGCCTGGAAAAAATATATTTGCTATTAAAATTATAGGTATATGAAAACACAATCAAATCCCTTTATGCTAAATGGAGACCCTATTTAATACTATTATTTTTGTATGTCTTTTGCAAAGATACCGGTAGGAAAATTTGCATGCACATAGGCGTTACTAATAAATAATAATGCATCATTGCACATACCTGGGTTCAATTTACAGCAGGAATTGAAAATGTCCCGTTAATAACGATTTTTTTACTGTTTGCGTCTATTGAAACCACTTTTAATAAAGTGTATTACAAATTATGCACGAATTGTATGAATGGAGCAATGCCACTTGCTCTCAAGTAGAGATTAGCTATATGTGAATTGAACAAGTTGAGAATGTCTTCTGGAAATGTGCATTGCAATGCAGTCAGATAAGGTTAAAATAATTGTTTACAATTTGCTATGTCACGTTCGAGTTTATACTTATGATGATGAGAGTCGGCAGTCTATGAAAATAGCATTTGTTAAGTGGTGTAGTTATAACCAGTACTACTATACGGGGAAAATTGCGATGAATAACGGAAATGCTGGCTTTGCAAAGTGGTTGCTTATTTGCATGAAATGTGCAAGACCGGCAGAATGGAAGATTTAGTAACTAACTAACTAACTAACTAACTAACTGCAGCAACAATAAAATCTTGGCAATATGATTTCACTTTACAGAACATTATATACTACATGCACACATGGTCTATTGTTCGCACAGTAAAATGTAGAGCTAATGCCCCAACTCATGAATATGATGAGTTTTTTTGAGTGGCTAGATTATCATTTGAACTATGAGATTTATGAAGGTTTACCGAATGACTTTTTGTGCAATTTACATCTACAGATTGCTTGCAGTGCTCATAAGTCATCTGAAGTTGCATAATTTTTTCCTCTTGAGCAGCTTTTATTGTTTTTTTCATGTGTTTAATTACCATCTGGTAATAACAGGTTGTTGTGTACAGTTGAACCAACCATGTGGTACTATAGTTGAAGAAATATGCCTCTGGTTTAATTTGGTGGCAAAATTTTTGTTTTGTTATTATATGTTGCGTAAATTTTCAAACATCACATATGCTATTTTGAAAATCTTAGATCTCATCTTAAATTACTTGAAAATATTTACCACAAGAAAAGTTACGTGAATCATCATGCAGAAAAAAGTGCACATCTGTAATCATATATGATAATTTACGCTAATAACATTTGCCCAGTCAATACTTATTTGGACTTGTATTATTTTTAGTATACTGTACAGATGAACTCCAGATGCTAATTTATTTAACTGAATTAGAGCCGTAAAACCTTGAAGAGTTCCTCCATGCTCTATTTGGGACATGAAATGCACAGTGTTGTGGACAATTAGTTGCTACTTTACTCATGGTTATTTATTAGAGATGAATGTCATTTCATGATCTCATTCCTTGGATCATTTGTCAACGTGCTTATTTACAACTAACAGAACACATGGATTCAACGATTTGTACAACTAATATTCTGATCACAACGATAAATCAGATTCTATATGCAAAAATACATTGGAAAAAAGTATCGTTTGAAAATACCCTATGTGTGTGTAATGCCTACAAATGCTGATAAAAATATTTTTAGCCTTAGAGAAATGAAAGTTACCCTACTTAATGTATTGCAAAATACAAGCTATTTTCTACGCTTAAAATTCGCAAATAACTGACCACAACGAACCTACGCTAGAACATACATTTGCAAAATATTGGTGCAAAAATCCCAATTCACTATTTTGCATGCAAATCCAAATTTAATTCTGTGCAATCCCGCTTTCCCAAAAAACGCCGCCATATATATATGGAGCAAAACTTTGTACCAAAAACATTCAAAGCCCAATCTTTTCTGCCACCACTTTTTTCTTCCGACTATTGCAATACTACACCAAATCAAAAAATGTGTACCAACCTGCGTGTACTCATATCCGTGGTCCTATTGGTAATATCTTGTGCCAATTTACTTCCACAAGTTGCCGGTCAAAATCACGGAGATCCTTGTGGATTGCCAGGGAACAATGCCGGGTGTGACTCAACACTAGGACTGATTTGCAACGCGAATGGACTTTGTGACTGCAGTTTCCCCACAATGGTGTTCAATGACAAAGCTCTGGTCTGTGAAGCCACCGTGGGACATCAATGCAGTGAAGAGGATGGTTTGAATTGTGTTGAGAACGCCACGTGTGTAAATGCAGACAATAACGGGGACTCGAGATGTGTTTGTGACGAAGGATTTGAACAAGTGGCTACACGAAACTGTGACGCTGCAGTAATCGGTGGGATTTTGGAGTTCGATCCAACTAGTCCTAATATTTGCTGTCCTTCCACTAAATAGGTCACTTTTGAACTTGCACTGTCAGTTAGTTGGCAATAGATGCTCAAATATTTTTTTAAATACGTATAATGCAAACACGGTTTCAGAGTGTCTCACTGAGCCCCCACAGTTGATTGGTTAGATAGTTAGTTAGTTAGTAAGTATTAAGAATATGTTTTTTAACTAACTATCTAAAAACCTTATGAATGTAGTATTATGCATGTTTGATACAAGTCAAATGATACTGCTGTACTTTTTGCGATGTATGATTATGAATTCTACATTATTTTGTGCCAACAGAAATCCGTGATTGAAATATGAGCTGCTGGTGTAAACAATAAAATTTTTTTTTTGCTGTCGTCAGTAACAAACTAATGTATGGGCTAATATTCCAAATTTGAGTAGTTGGTACTGTGAATGAACATGTCAGTTAAATTATGTGCGTCCATTATTTTGACGATTTGTGTATCTTTATACAGTGGAGTGGACTAGTAAATTCCAGTTGTAGGTACTTGCAAAAAGCTCATTTGGTGCTGCTAAATGCTTTGAGACAAGAGGAATATACAATTTGGAGACGCGTACATGGGAATAGAAGATGTAATTTGAAACAACTCATGGTCCTTTTTCATGTTTTCATATTTGTCTGAATAGTAGTACATGTAAAGTAAATGAGTGAGGCTGTGTGTGCATTCAATATGATCTGGACGCCGGGACCTGTAGGTTTTAGTATGCAAAATTGTGAGTTAATTTTCACACTTTTAGTAGGCGTGAAAGTTTTAAGAGCCCAAAAACGAGTGGAGTCAATATTAACGTTCTCAAAATTTTATGTACGTCTTGATGAGTATAGTTTTTCTTATTCTACGATATGATATAAACTCAATCAAGGTTACTATAGAAACAAAAGAACAGCCCCATTTTGATTTTTCAACCGCATTCTATCTCAATTTTTAGGTATTTCCGAACCTTGTAAAACGAGGCTGTTATTTTGTTTCTATAGTAACCTTGAACTCAATATTATAGATTGCGTTTCTCAAACTAGGTTATAGGTTTAGATGAGTGTACTTGATTCTAAAGAGTCTTGAAAAAGCTATGTAATGTAAACAGTGACAGTGTAAGTATTTTTATTTCCATCGGCAACTATTTATTTTCTTACACAAGTCTTATGATTTTTGTAAGTGACTAGCTTGCAGCAAGTCCACTTTATAAGTTGGTTAGTTTCCTCTAACTAATGATAATGGAAACTTGAATGCTTCTTTTAAACATCTCCGCACATATTTGAACGGCCACTAAGAATTAGTACATTGAGTTGAAGTATTAACTTACATCCCACATGATTCGTATTACAGACCTGCTCGCATTCTTTTAATGATTGATGAAATGATTAATTCCTTGTGCATCACATTGACAGATGAATGGGATGGCTTAACTATAGAATTCAAAAGTTTCATAAACATATGAATAAATCTTGCTCAAATAGGCGAGTTCACTCAAGGACTTTTCTACCCACTACTCAATAAAGGAAACATATTTAAATTGGTCCCATAGACCATCAGACATGAGATATTTAAAAATAAACAGATTCCAAAATTACTAATCACATGTCATCGGCTCGACTAGTGAGCATAGCAAGTTAATAATAAATTACAGTCTCAAAGATTTGTTTTCCCAACAGACAGACAAAGTCAAGTCCACTTGAACTTGTCACTATTATAAAGTAAATAGCTGGGCGTTGGGTCCATGCTTTTTGAAACCTAAACCTACTATATGCTGATGCAATACTCTTAAGCATGATAATCAGCTTATGGAGCTATAGGAAGTGAAATAAAGGCTATCTTAATAGGTGCTTTAAACTTTCAACGTGATATGAGAACCAATGTATGTGCTTGCCTGCCACCATAGGTGTACATCACTCTGATGAAAAGTCTTGAAAACTATTGTTGTCCAGTGTACACGATACATGTATTTCTCAGAAAGAAAGCCAATACCATCTTTACACAGGAATTATCACAGGATTGAGAACAAAGGCAGTGAGCCAGCTATAAACCGAGCGCAACGCGTGTATAACAATGGCGATATATGGCTCCCATTTTGGGACTTGCTTGCATACATACAAAGGACTCCTTTCTTGCAATCTAAAAGATAGCTCATTTTATCACCAAAAATGTCATCATGTGAAATATGAACGATATTTTTGAACTTCCCACATGCATACTACGATTACGATTTGACTAGTGTTGAGACGGTTCCAAAATCTACCCGATCTTAGCCTATCTCTAGAGCTTTCCTTCCACTCGCCTTTGGTATTCTCGTGACAGGGGAATAAGTACCCTCAGGAAAACACAGAAAAACAATTCTTTTCCTATACTTAACCCTTTATTCAACTTAAAATCACGGAATGATCGCTATTTGGACTAATTGAAATCTATTTGACTCAATTACAATAATTAGGAATGACAAATTACACATGTTGTCTCTCTCACATCCTAACCAAGAGTGTAAAACCACACTTACACACATAACAAAGAAAACCAAAAAATAAAATAGAGGGAGCTGTGATCACAATCTACCTACACAGCGTCTAACACACACATTGCTAAATTCTCTAATTCACAAATCGACCTCTGATACGAACAACTAGTTTACAACTAAAATCTTATTTGTTTCATTACACCTACTGGAAATACATTTTTCGTTCAATCTAAAATGAAGGCATTGTTAGTGCCAGTGATTTTTTTCGTTGCTGCTGAATTTGCTCATGTTACTGAATCTCGTCTAAGCATAGTCTTAGATGACTTCAAAGATCTCAGATTCGGGTGGAGTTTGACAGGAGAATATTTATTCGTGCCAAATATCGAGACGCTTCGTTATGCAGCAATATTTTCCCATCCGATTTCGAGTTTAAAGCATTATCCAAAGCCAAAGGAGTATGGGTGTTTATACCCAGTAAAAATCAGGATCCTAATGATCTCGTTGACATTGAATCTGACCAGAATAACTGTACCAAGACAACAATTGCCACATTTAAATACTTTGCATCAGCTCAGCTATTGGACTCCATCACAATCACTCACAATTCACGGGGAAAAGGAGTTAAAATATTTATCCGCTCCGGCAGTGTAACGAAACCCTTATATACTATTACAGCTTCCAATGAGACATCTACAGAATGGGTTAGCATTCAAGTTCCCTTAGAAGGAAGAAATCGGGTAAAGTTTGCGATGCGAATTATTTTATGTAAAGTAAGGCTATAATTTTAGTATTTCGTTAACAGTTTTTTTTCTCATGCAGTTTGAGGTGGAAATACACGTTGAAAACGAAGGGGATTTAATACTCATTGACAAAATTGAAGCCATGTTTGTAGAAACGACTACCAGCACAACTAGTACAACCCCACCTCCAGATCCGGACCCATATAGTAATGCTGCTAATTTTGTGATACTTTCATTTTGGATCATGTGGATAGCCTTTATTCTGAACATAGCACGTATTTTAAATGCATAGATTTTAAAATAAAATGATGCACCCATCATCATCACTCGACTGTTATATATATTTATTCTTCGATTTTTATGCGAACTTTTAATAGTATGTACAAAGTATCTTGCAAACAAGTGTCTCAATTTTTTCAACCTCAACAATCACAAATACGAAAATATAATGTGTGACTATACCCATTGAGTTTTTTTTACGCTTATGTACTGCGAACACAGAATAAAACATGGGGGAATCTTTGATTTATCAAGGTACACAGTTAATTATGGATACACAAAAAATTACAACTAACCTAGTACTTTGCATCCTAGTTGATCCAGTATAATATCAGTGAATAATGTAGTGCAAAAAGATGGTCAAATGCCAATATCATTAATATAGTGATAGTGACAAACTTTTTTGCAATCTTACAGTGTTCTATGGGATTGATAATTTGCTTTCATCTAAAGTATAAACCAACCAATAGAAACATAATATAGGATCAAAGGAAATCTATCCCAAAACAACTCGCGTTATGAGAAAACAATATTTCTAGAATTGCTAGTCAACATAGTATTATACAAATTATGGACAATCGTACCTAACTAATACCTAACTAATAACGGGGTTTCACAGCTACCACAATAATACTTTACCGTGCTTTATGAACAAAATCACATACAAAAAAACAACCGTGTCAGTCACACTTGGTAAATAAGTAGGCAAAAGTACTCATCATCAGTAATAAAAAACATAAGGAGGTGAGACAAACAAAAAATTAAGGATATTTAGTCATCTGTCAAGTCTTCAGTACGAGAGGAATCCCTTCAGAATGTTCTGACAAGTCATCTTCATAATCTAATGAAGTCATGCTTTCCTCGTCTCTCTCAATTAAAGGGCTCTCACGTTTCCGCCCATTCCTATAACTACTCCTAGAGTCAATAATATCCGCTCCACTGCTGTCATCAATATTTACCGGAGTGTAATTTATAGACGAATGAGATTCATCAGTCAATTTGCTTCTATGGTTCGAAGTGAAGGATGAGTGGCTATACATATTCGAGGATTCGTTCAAATATGAGATGGACTTGTCACGCCTCTTTCTTCGCTGGAATATAATAACAATTGACACAGCTACGATGAAAACACACAGCCATAGTGCACCTAAACTAAGTGACTCTTTGAATGGAGCTCCATCTGCTGGCAAACGCTTGGCTCCACTTACTCTTCTTGATACGGAATGGCATTCACCTACACAAAACATTACACATTAAAACACCAACACAGCAGAAAGATGCAATTCACTATTCACAACTCATTATTAACAACTATACCATTAAAATTCACTGTCAAAGGATTGGAAGCATGTCGCTCATCCCCACAATGACAACAATCTAACTCGTCTTCGTTTTCACAACATTTAAGACACCTACTGGTACCTGCAACACAAAAACATGTCACATTAACATGCCAGTCATTTTTACACGCAGGATGCACACCACCACGTCAAAAGCCAAACTTACCAATATCTAGTCTAAAAGGAAAAACACATTTGCGGCAATTGTACTCCTTTGGACCTGGAAAATGTCAAACATGACGCATTTGAATCATGTCCTTTAATAACACACGCATAGCAAACAAGACATGTCGAAAGTACCTATTCTTTCATTTCACACTATTACCTGAACATTTAGAACATGTGGGATGACAAGGACGACAGCCATTCAGTTGCTCACTACGCCAAAATCCTTCCATACATGAAGATTGATTTCCTTCAAAGGAAGCTGCTACTTTCTCCACAAAGTTAGATTCCAAGCAATTCCCTTCTTTAGTAAGAACGTATCCCGGGTGGCAACTTACACATTCAGATTCACTTGCTCCAATACACGTCTTGCATCCTAGTGAGCAAGACGTGCAAACGCCCACATCATTGTAGAACCTATTAATGTTAGAACATTTTTTATCAACACACTTCAAATATGCACTGACTGAATTCACGTCAGAACTATGTTAGTGTACAATATGATCAAAGATTTGCTGAACCTATGGTTTCCTCCAATTTAGTTAGCAAGAGAGCTCCTACTTATACCAAATTGGAGCAAAACTTATGATCATCAAACGGACACATGACACACCGAGTAATGACACATGATGGCTTCAAATTGCGTCCACTAACTAACTAACAACGTGTGTCTTCATCACGCTCTTTCCACATGCTCTTTCATCTTTACAACTAACTAAAGGAATCTCAAAAATGAGTTAAAAACATTAAATGATGGGAAAATTACCCTTCACTACAATGCGGCTCACATTTTCCTCCTTGCATGTACGCATCAGACCGACATTGCATACATTGTGCATACGAATTACAAAGGATGCATAGCTTGGGACATTGCACACACTCCTTATTGTTGAATGCGGAATAGAATCCCGCGTTACAGGTTGCGACACAGAGCCCATTATCGAGCAAATAACTTCCTTGACATTCTAAACATTTTCCAGTCATTTCGCATCGCCCACAGTTCTGAGACGAACAGCTGTTGCAAGTTCCTGACGTCGTGTCTAGAAATGAGCCTAATGGGCAGACCTACGAAATCGTGAAAATATAACACAAATATTATTTACTATGAAAAAAAAAATTAATTAAACAATACATCAATATCTATTTAGCTCTAAGCTCACTTACAGGATTACGTTGGACACATGAAATTTGATCAGAGCTCAAGTCATACTGTTCGCTACATTGAAAACAGCGAGTTTCATCACAAGAACTACAACCATTGGGGCATTTTGCACACTCGTTGGAAGCGGATTTCCAATACCCAGGCCCACATTGGCTCACACAAGCATTTTCTTTTACAAGGAATCCTTCTTTACATTTCACACATTCTTCTCCCTTGTGGCCAGCACAAGCCATGCATCCACCAACTTGGCAATGTTCACAAGATGAATCAGCTTCGTAGAATCCACTGGGACATGAAGTGACGCAGGAAGATTCGAACAAAACCAAATTGTGTTCACAGGCAGTGCATGAAGTACTGTTGTAACATGACTTGCAACGAGGAGAGCATGATAAGCATTCTTTTCTATCTGGATCTACAAAATACAAAAATTACAATTCAGATTCTCTACTCTCACATGATGAGAAACATACACATGATAGAAATATTTTAACATTTCCACAAAAATTACCAGCAAAATATCCTTCAGGACAATCATTGACACACACAAATAGGTCAGGAATCCAATACTCGTTGCGACACTGAGATCTTATTAGTTGCGGTTTCTCCACCTCACCAACTATTTCTGATGCTCCAGGGAACAAATAGTCTTGAGACTCGTAACGAGGGAAATTGTTGGATTGCTGACGAGATTGTGGATGAAATTGTCTTGGTCGATTGAAGGTACTTGTCCCAGCATAGTTAGGTTGCGAAATGGAGCGAGACTTCAAGCGGATAGGATTCACATCAGTCCCGTATAGCACCAGCTGCCATTTTTTCAAGATCCCTACAATGAAGAAAGTTAATTTGTGGTTGATTGAGCCAAACCAAAACGAGATACATTGTAGAGATATTTCACACTGGGTACACCGCATACTTTTAGTACGAGCAAGTTCAACATACTGTTTATCTTCTAACTATAGGTAGTTTTTTTAAGTCAGCTGTAACAACTAACTTTCTCATGCAGTTTCATGCAATACATATGACTTTAATAGTATTGAAAATTAGGATTCTTTCCAACAATATTTCTTTATTGAATTCCACATACCAGGTTGATTAATTCGTCGATTCCCAGAATTAATTATCTCCAGAGTCCATCTTCCGTGAGCATGCTCACCCCAAAAGTGGACCGACAGGAAAGGCCAATCATCAAAGTTAGAACTTGACACGTCCCTAGGCCTCTCAAACAAAAGCACTGAAGTAGTGCCCATTGGGGATGTCAACAGAATTCTCAAGTTTCCACGTGGGAAGAATGTAAGGGATATTTTACATTGGACATGTTCCAAAAAACGTATTTCCGAGTTCGTTCCTAAATGACACAAGCAATATTAGCATTGGTCAACAAACTTTCTCAACATATGGATGGAAAACAACGTATATTTATAGGCAACCCACAAGGGAAATAATAATTCAAATAAACTTACCCGCACATCCATCTACGTCCATATAAACTTTAACCTTGCCCGCATGTGTCCCAGGGATTTCTCTATCTTCCCTAATTTCTCTAGACTTGCAAATATGCTGCGGGGGAACCCCTACCCAATCTAAGGCCAAGTCAACAATCTTTGCGGCATCCATTAGCCCATATCCGAATTTATGACTGACTGCAAATGTATACAACAAATTAATTGCATTAAAGTTTTCAAGGAGAAACTTTTAGCAGGCAAAGTAATTTTGGATCCATTTAATCTGGGTTTTAACATAAGCCATGCTTGCCAAGCTGTATCCCATATAGCAAACGTAATTACATACAAAACTTGAGGCTAACGTACATTTTCTTTGGACACCGTTGATAAACCATCCCTCTTCTTTTTCTAAAGGATTTGGTCGACTAGACATCACTACTAAATGTTGCATATCCCTCCAAGTCAACTTTGGGTTTGCTTCTAAAGCCAAAGCAGCCATTCCCGCAGCCAATGGAGCACTAGCACTAGTGCCAGTGTGCTCAACAGTGCATATATGGTCCGGCCTAAGTCTCCCATCCATATCAACAGTAGCCACACTTTTGTCCAAAGTGGGTGTTCCACTGGAATAAGTTGTAGCCAAAGTTGAAGCACATTCTTCCAAGTACCAAGGCTTATATCCTCCTTGCGTAGCCGAAGAAATGGACAGAGTAAAAATTGAATTTGTATAGCCATCACAGTTACAAGAGTCCACATGTCGTCCGCCATTACCGGACGCCCAAATAAAAATTGAGCCCAACCCTCGGCGACCCTGTGATTAGCAAATTCGATAAAAACAAACAGCAGTAAGATACCTTAAAGAAAAATTATTTCCAATACAAGGACAAATGCACAAGCGGATCAAAAGATATCGGATTACAAAAAATATGCTTTATTCCAGGACAACAAAAAAGTATGATGTTGTACAAAGCTAAACAAGGAAGAATCTCAGCTAAAGCAATATATACCAAGTTATAACTTTAGTTTTAATATCTTACTACTCTCCAAACCAATATCATCATCAATTCTATACGACTTAACTAAACTGTCTGGTACAAAAAGGTGCATGTATCTACTGAAATACATTATTTTCAACACAAATGATCAACAATATAATCCCTAGCTGAAAAAATGAGATTCATGACCAATACTACAGTGCACAACAATATTCCATTATCATCACGCAACTAACAATCTAGCCTAAAAAAAGTGCATAACTAGCCATCATCATGTAATCTGCAAGCTATGATCAATGAATACTCTCTATAGGATTGCGGATTTCTAGCACACATCATTTTCGCATTAATTTTGGTGCACACAGTGTGGACACACCCATTCATTCGTTTATTACTGTGATCACCTCAAGTTTGTTAGTTTGTACAACTTGTCGTTGTACCGTTATGTCGTACTACTAATATATGCTTATTCACAAAGAGTGAAGCTATAGTGCGTCTATGTAACACAGCCTTACCTTGAGTACACGTAAATTGGGCTACTATTTAAACATGTTATGCTCAAATGGTGAAGTAATCATCAGTGTCTAGCTCGCAGTCAGTAATATATAATATATGTGCCCCAAACTACCTTGCAAAATACAAAGTGTAAAAAATGTCTCCACTAATACACCAGGTTGGCAAAACTCAAAAAATACTGCTTATGGTTATTATCTCTAACTCTTTATGTTTCCGAGTATCCCCACAAAAAGAAATCAAAGGACATAGTGAATTTCTATTTACCAAAATTAACAGCTAACATGCACCAACAGCAATAAACAACAGACTAAAAGTATTGTCATATTGTCATTTAACCACAAGATTATTCAAGTACCAGTTGGCACATAACATGGTGATGATTACTAACTAACTAAGTAAATAAAAGTCATATCCAAAAGTGTAAACACAGAGAGAAGGCATTAAATTAAAATTCAGAAAGTGACACAGCCACACTTGGATTTTTCCAAGAAATAACAGTCAACAAAATTATCAAATCACGATTCACGATACGACCTAAATAGTAAAACCAGACAGTTGAAAACTTTATCTGCAAACTACATTCTTGTTCTAACATTCATTTCATACTTTTTTGCCATACTGCATTTACGGACGATTCCATCAAGATTTTGTCACTTGTAATCTTAAATGTGCATTTAACTAAACAGCACAAGAGAGGCAAAAAACATATTTTCTTCTCAATCTCATGCAGAAACAAAAATTCACTCACATTCGTAACTCCGTATATAAAAGCACGCCTAGCCAGTGGTCCAGGTCCATCTACAGTCTTCCCATCATCTTCTGGACCCCATGAAGCAGAGTAAATGTCAATATGATCTGGATTTAATCCTAAGGCTTTTGCTTCCACCGCATCATTCACAGTGCCATCCAACATACGCACACCACCTATAGACGCATTGTAGGCGATCCCAACTCCACAAATATTGTTCCCAGCGGTGGCTGCCACTTCTCCAGCACATCTAGTCCCATGCTTATTGTCCCCATTGTCCTGCGGTGTTGGATCGTTGTCATTGTCATTAATATCTGTGGAAGCCCGTGCATCCTGTGGTAAAAACATTCAACATTACTTTCCCCAAAAAGCAATGTTTACTTAGCATGTGTTAGCTCATCACAAAACTGCGATGGGTTAAACGTAAATGAGAAAAATAAATGTTATGTTTCAGCTAGCTAACACCTGTAAGTCCATGTTAAATAAACATAATATGCAAAAATACAAATATACATGTATCTATGATGTGTTGTGTACTCAGTCACCACAAAACTTCATTTTAGCCAGCAAAAACAAGGCAATATCATTTCCAGCTAAGATGGGGAACTGCTACAAACAATTCTAAGTATGCACACTAACTATTTATGAGTATAGGACGCTTACAGTAACTATAACTAACTAACAAAAGTGTGCATCTGTGAGAACAGAAATTAGCATGAAAGATGATAAAAAACTAATTACATATTATGCAAACAATCTATTTCAAGTTGACTGCGTCATCCTCGCTCCATTTACATTTATGTATTCTGCGGCTGAATGTGTTGAATTTTTAACATATGATGAAGTTTTCGCAAACCAACTTCTTTAATGCGTTCTCATCTTTTTAGGCATACAAGTAAGTAACTAGTGACTAGTTGGAGTGGAATGGAATTCTTCCAGCAATCACGTCACTTCTATTAACCATAAGAAAATAGACGTGTGAAAAATATTATGTGCAATCACACAACGTAATAGTCGATAAGTCAGTTTCCCTGTGTTAAAACTTACAACTCTCATTAAAAATAAGCTGCACAACGCATATGATAAATAAAATACACACATAATATCTTTCTCTACTCTTTGTTAACTTAAAACACAATTTGCTCAAAGTGCTGCGGAGATGCAAACAATTAATTTTTTGTGATTACTCTTTTCAAAGTACTTTAGTACATTGGGACAATGAGTTCATACACAAAACACAAGTAAAAAGCGCTGGAAAATATTAAACCCATGGGTTTACCTACACGTGGAATATAGTATAATGAAGAAATTTCCTCATGCATATCCTCCAAAATTACGGTCTACTGGTTTACTTGTCGGTTGGTTAGCAATTTTGTGGTGAAATATGCGAATAGCACTATTACACGTTACAATGCCGCACATAGCTCTTCATATTGCGTATCCTTTTACCGTACCTTATCTATTCTTTCAAAGTGAACCAACGCTATAACTAAAAGGCTAACCAAACAAGACGAACTTGATGCCCTGGTTGCTAACATTGTAGTTAGTAGTAATCATTATCATAACTAGCTAGGCAGGCTTACGTAATTTAAGAGCAAATCTGGATGATTTGTTTGAATCCCGTCATCTAAGATGGACACTGTGACGCCTTTTCCAGTATAACCGCGCTCCCACGCTTGTTGCACATTCATATCAAAGCCATCCTTGGATCCACTATTCTGAAAAAAAAAACCAAAAACGAGTTTCACACATATATCTAACTAGGATTTAAGAATTGTTAGAAAATTCTGGAATTCATGAAAAAGTACATTGTCAATTGTTGCGCCATACATGCGCCGTACATGTGTAGCGTAGCATGGCATTTGACCTTTAGAAGGTAAGTCGCAATCACAAGCATACTTGATTCACACAACAGGATCAAAATACAAACTAGACATGCAAAATTACCACATCAAATAGTCCTCTAATGAAGATAAAAATGACACGCTGAGGAATAAAATAATCACTCACCAGATACCATTGTTCTTTCCACAGAGGATCCACAAAACCGGTTTGATACGATGGTGAGAAAGAATGAGCAGTTGAAAAATAAGGACTAGGACCGGCTGATCCGCTGCCCCCTTGGAAGAACGGGAAATCTCTTTTCACACGTTTCTTTTCGATTTGCTGCTCAAACCAATGCACCTAAAATGAAAAAAACTACCATAACTCAAGATATTAACTTAAGCTCAATCTAATAAATCGCCACATTCATTAAATGGCATTATCAAAGCAACAATTAATAGGCAATATGACTGACTATCACATATGCCTTTACGCCATATAACAAGCCAAACGTATCAACCACATGATACCATGTGGTGTGACTCGAGTCACTAACTAACTACATTAAGTCTATATAAGATAAAAGTAACAACTTACACATTTTATAATACAGTTGTCATTGCTTAATTCAAATAGATGTTAAAATATACGTTTAGGGAGCCCGTTAAAAAGCTGTTTCCTTTTGTGAGCTCTGCAGTCTATACCGGCCGACAGATCATTAAAACGATTATGCAATTGACTTATATTCCCTATTCCCTTACCTAATTCAGTAGCGGTTGTATAAGAAGCTATAAATGTAAAATATGTCGCCAAAATATTTAGCAAACTGGTAAACACGGGGCTTCGCAAGATTTTGTAATTGCATGAAACAGAGGATTTGTATTTTTTCCTAGCATAATACTAAAACAGAAGATTTCATATCTAGTTTAGCCCATATGAATGAAACGCCTTGGTTTAGGTTGAGATTACTACACAGATACATAATCTCAAATACTTCTTTAGCTCTGAGCTATCTCAGACTCATATAAAAGTTCTTTGAGCTGTGAAATTTTGTTTTGCAATATGGCTAGAAAAATATGTTTAAGGTCATCTATTACGCGTAGTAGAGTAAACTTTTGAACGGAGCATAGAAAACTATATAAGCAATTCCTATAGATAAAGAGGCTGCACAAATAGATGACTAAAACTCATTTACAGAGCAGTAAAATGCACGCAACAAAATGCTACAACCTAAAAAAATAATACTTTTTTGTCTGTTATTTACCCAGTACACAGAATATTATAATGGCCGGATGGTTAAAAAGTTCAACTCTTTTTCAGCCATAAAACCGCAATATAACAACTCAGACAGAACACAATTGTTGGCTCGTAACATAAAAGGTTACTAGAGCAAGGGGCACACAAAAATCATCCTTTATTATCGCCATTATAAAAATTCGAATTGATTCATTTCCTTATTTCCATTCCATTCTACACCCATTAGTAATACTATGTATCATAAGGTACCAAAAGTTTTGCCCAGGCTGCGACAAATTAGATGGAACATAATTGCAATCACTAAATTGAATGAATAAATGGTTTCTATAGTTCACTACGTTACGTACGTACAGTAGAGAACGCGCGTGCAGGAGCAATATTTTATAATAATAGTTTCACCCACAATTCATTAACAGGTTAATTAAGGTTCATGGTCTACGGTCTAATCAAAAATGTTAAATTGAAGGCAACTTACGTGGGGTTCATCTTCTAGCAGTTTGTGCGTCTCCGAATGGATTTCAATGGAGCGTTTCCTAATGTTTGAGTGCTCAAAAAGGAAGAAATTTTGCAAACTTCCAATCTATAAACAGAAAGAGAGTTCATTAGCGAACCGAACCACAAGCATAACTAACTAAATTAGACTACATAAAGAGCTCAGTAAAACCAATGAAACAAAAAACGATGAAAAAAGTTTACATTTAAGAGGAAGTCAGCAAGAGATATGACGATTTTCAGTTCTAAATACATTGACCATATGGTCCTTACTGTATGTACTGTAAAATTATATGCCTCTTAAAGCTATAAAATTTTCAAGCGGAAAATTAGTAGAAGCCTAACTAAAAAGTTATTATTTCAGCTAATTAGCAGAATTGTATAGTTTGTGTTCACTGGCATAATACTTTACAAACTCCTTAAATAATCCTAAAACCCACCAAAATATATTTTAAGTACATTACTAATTACATATTACATAGTTACACCACCAACCACCGTAAGTGGGTGAATATCAAAAATACATTTTGAGATACTCTCAGCTTTTAGTCTGAACTGACAGTCACTTTTCTCACTAACTAACTAGCGACAGACATTCATAGAGGTAAAAACGTGCCTGCGAAGACAAAGTGGGCAAACGAATTGTTGCGGAAGTACCATTCTCATCTTCTTAACATCGAGCATGACAAAGGGCACAATTTTGTCGAACCTTTTAACACATTTCCTGACATTAACTATTGCTTCATGTTTGCGAGTAAATGCGCCCATGTACTGTAGTAAAATATGTCATGTCTCACAGTCCAATTAGGGTTTCTATCGCTTGTGCCATCCACTCACTCGCTGTGTGCCGCTTGTACACATGCATTTTTATTAACTTTTCAATGTTTATAATTTGGGTGAGGCGAGCGGTCATAAACATAAACATCCAACAAATAACATTCACCGTTGTATGTTTTCATGAAAGCTTTTATAATCGGTCGTTGGTCAGAAAATGATATTATTTATCACAAAAAAGTTCAGAATTGTGGGTTCAATACCTTCCATCCGGTCATGGAAATAAATGAGGTTACAAAAACTACTGGGATACTAACTTACAACTTTCAATTAACTCATTTGACAAAAGTAAAATTTCAACTCGAAAAGTCACCACCTTGACCTTAATAACCATAACGTGTGGCAGTCAAATATTATAATCCATTGTTTTCTCTCGAAAATGCAAACGTAAGTGTTCCTCGGTTCCGTTCTTATTCCCCTCTTAAGAACTTAGTAATTGCATTTGAGTGGAATAACTCTTTTGCCTCTTGTAAACTTTCCCCTTCATCGTATTATTTAGTGCCAGTATACACAATCTGGACACTAAAAACTATTTGCTTGGCCAATTTATCTCCAATCTAACCAACCTTGAAAACGGGGGTAATCGAAGATCCCAATTTAGGAGGATAACGAATGATAATTAGAAAATTACAACCAGAGTTTAAACTTCGCCTTAAGTTAGGGTACAGTTTAGTTAGCAATCAAACAACGAATCAAAACCTAACTACAGATATTCAATTTTTACAATAATAACTAAATAACTCATTAGTATTGGTGAACAGATAAGCATGCTTCTCACATTGGAAATTCAACTAACTGACTGACATAACTGAATATGGATTACAAACTAACAAAAATTTGTCCTTACCTGACCAGTATTGGTAAACCCATGTTTACTGGCAATGTCATTTGCCTTGGCTTCCCCAGCAGGAACATGTATGGCGAATTGATTTGAATATAAACACTTTGTGGTCACACTCAAAAAGGATAGGAGCAACCACAATATCACAGGATTAACTAGATTCACTTGTGAGTTCAATACGGTTCTCTTTAGATGGTACAACATGGTTCTATGAACATGGAGTTTGTCAAACTCCTGGTGATAGATTCTTTTGGGTCGTTGACAAACTTAATTTGCTTCGTGTGCAGAGATACTAGTAATAATGGAGCACAAAAGGTAGAGTCGTAGTAGTAATAGTAGTATCTGATCGCTTCCAAAACACTGACAGGCATCAATTTCATTTAATCAGCATACTAATTATCGTGTACATTACAGTGAGTTACTTTCATTTGCATTGTGTCCAAATAGGCCCACGGCAGCGGCTTATTATGTATCACAATTACTTTCATTATTTGGCGAGGACATAATTACTTCACTGCGCCAGACTAAGTTTCTCAAATTATTTTTATTTATAATTGATTCTTCTGTCTTGAATACCGCAAGAACTGCTGATTTCTCAAGTGGTTTTTCCCGATTAAGATTAGTCCGTGGCGATGTGTGAACAATGCGTAAACATATGTTGGAATTTGTTGAAAGTTTTAAAGTTGTAACTTCAGAAGTTTGTACTTCGTTCCGAACTTTCAGGGATTCTTATAGCTCAACAATCACAGCAGACGAGAAGACATTTATTACTGCAAAATAGAAGAAATTAAAAAATCTTATTGTCTAGCTAACTGTTACATGTACTAAAGAAGCAATACTCGAAAAAATGTATAAAACAATTCTTTTCCGACGGATCTTTTCGTTATTCGAACAAAGAAAAGTAAAATTGAGTTAGCGATCGCAACCATTTTGAATGAAAATGCCCATGAAGTGATTTAAATGTACCATTTAATATTTAGCATAAATATCTATTAAATATATGCTTCAATTCGCTATACATATTGTACGAACTTTGAGCAAGTATAATGCATCATACTAACTACAAATATAATTTAGCAATCTGTGTTAATAAAATTTGCAATAGCCTAGTATTTAATGTTGTCTCTAAACATAATCAATCTAGTGTACTTGCTGCAGTGTAGTAAATTTTTGAGGGCAATGTATGTAGTACAGTGTATTGTTAAGGGAATGAACTAATTTCATTTCATTCAAAATGACCATTGACTAAAAGTTTAATTTAAGAACAATGTGCGTATTCACCCTATATCAAACAACTTTCTACGACAAATTTTAAAATGACACGATGGCTCATCAAAACACACATGCTAATAAATTATCAAATTGTAAACAACCTTCTCAGGTGTATTACTTGTCTTGTCATTCACTATGATTTGCAAAGAAACAATATTTAGTAACCAACTAACTAATGAAAGCGATATTGCAGAAATTTGCAAATGAGTTCCTCGAAAGTGCATTACATTACGTCATAGTGCATGCATGTCTTCGACAAATATTATCCTAGCTTCAAGATTGATTAGACATGGTAAATATGCAGTTCATTTCTTCATAATGTTGCAAAAAACCAAAAAGAAGAAACCAAACCATTATGATAATCTAACTCTTCGAAATACCTGACCTATCAATCCAAGTTAAGATCGAGACTACTAGTTATGCATATGTTATGCATTAACGAACTAACAACAAAAGCTGGCATGAAAATCAGTAAATGACAGACATCATAACAAGAACAAAAGTGAAACGATAACATAACAAAACAATAATAAAAACAAACCCTTGAAAGATAGATTCATTCTGAAGAGCATAAACCAAACTGTCCAGAAGAATTAAACAACACATTAAAAAATGTGGGTTATGAAAACCAATTTGTACAACCTGTACGACCTACATAAAAAAGTATTTAAAACATATTATTAGATATGACTCTTCAACAAGATACGCAGAGATGAACCTTTAGAATTTTTGTAAGGGCTGGAAGTTAGAAACGAGGATTTAAACTACTGTGCCTTTGGATGCAAACAAAATAACTTTTACTCTTACTTGTAAGACGGACTGGATGAGTTAAATGTCCAAAACTGTGAATCAACAATACAATGACAACAATAACACTTAAGTGGACCACGATACTGACGAGCTCTTAACACCATGAGGTGCTGCAAAAGACTGGTTAGTCATTCTTGATATGTTCATTTATACTGATTTTCACATTTCGCTGTGTTGCAATCAGATGATTCAAAGTAGGTACACGAAAGGCTTAAGCGCGGATCCTCACCGTCGTAAGAAAACTTCCTGCAATTTCTTTAGAAACTGATATTAATTTGGGATATTTTAGCCGGTGTGTTAGAGCGGTTAAAAACGTTCAAGAATGACAGAATTTCACCGAAACCAAATCCCTCGATTAGGGTCTCGCTTGATTTGAGAATATTAATTGCAACTATTAAACTAGGATAAGTATCAAATATTAACCTAGCTTATGATGTATTTGTAGCCTAAAATGTTTCCAAGTTTTCAGTTTGAATGAACTACAGTAATTTTTAACCTATTACTTCAAATAATATACAAATGTCGATGTTTAGCTCTGGGCTTTAGAACTAAAACTGATGAAAATTAGTCTAAATTACTTCAACCGTACAGTAAAAACGTCATTTTATTTTTATCATTCTTTTCTATTTTTCACAATTTTTTGCACTACTTCTATTGTATATTCCCACATTACTAAAGCGATGTTTGAAATTCTTATTTTAATCAATAATCTGTGCCTACGTTTGAACGCAATCAGGCTTGGAGCGGCCCGTATTCCTAATTTCGTGCTTTACTACTACTACTATTTCTAGCTCTACTATACCCTACTACTTCACTACTATTCAATTCAAGCCTTTTTGCTGCTATTTGCTTATCCTGATAACTAACGATTGCTTCAACTGTTATATCCTTCCTTAAACACTTAACTATTCGCTGGTACCGCTGTACTTTCCATAGTTGTAGACCAGTACATATTTTATGATATTTTAAAATGCTCAGACTTTGCGTCTTTATTACATTTTTTACATCAAATTGTAGTTCACATACAATGCATTGCTAGCCGGAAAATAAATGGAATTGTTCTGCATACACCGGCCCTTTCCGGATTCTTGAACCCTATGTTCATTAAATTATTATAAAGGAAGCAGCAGCATTTTATAACTAGTACGACCTTAAATATTTATTGACAAACAAGACATTTCGTTGATTTCATCAGACAGCAAATGTACACAATGTAAATAGATGGTCTTAAGATTGGTTAAATTAGATGTGCATGCAAGTAAGAAAGCTGTGTTTACTATCATTGCCAGACTTTCAGCATCACAATTAAACATGAACCATTGAAATAGATGATAAGAAAAAATACCACTTTATTTTACTTAATGTAACAATCATAATTTGATAATTTAGAGCATTCAATGTCATTGTCACTCGCTTGTTGTGAACATTTTTATCATGTGTCTCAAATTGGGCAATGGCATTGTCTTGGACAGACTATACATGCTATACAACATGAATATATTGCTTTATATCAGGAAGCATTATTTATTACGAAGCCGAAGGCGAAGTCAGGTAATTACCAACGGGAGCGCCCTATGCTGCACATGTTAAAGCTAAAATCACCTGAAAACGCAAGATGAAATTTGTGTTAGTAAACTCTGTTTGGAACGGG
>Ga0210040_10000442_pt1 | contig 69877 bp, 59 predicted proteins | sample CryGeyCG12114_NA_FD_185462 | JGI IMG/M metagenome (GOLD analysis project Ga0210040, IMG submission 185462) | Groundwater microbial communities from aquifer - Crystal Geyser CG19_WC_8/21/14_NA (SPAdes) (version 2) | ecosystem: Environmental > Aquatic > Deep subsurface > Groundwater | place: USA...
AGATCCGCGTTTTATAGAAACCATAAAGCAAACTTATGATGAATATGAAACTAAAACTTTAGTTGCTGTTAAGGGGCTAGGTGTTTACAATCATCAGGACAAGTTGATAAAAATAGAATCCATTGAAGCAATGGATATTTTAGACCCTTTAGATGTTATGGTAAGATTGAATAGTTTATCTAAATTGAAAGATGGCTGGTATAACAGTGAGGGCTTAGCTCCAAATACGGAAAAGCTCCTGAAATTTGGAGAACTTTTCGAAGAAAAGTATGACAAAGCATTACCTCTTCCTGCTATATATCCCACACTTGATGGTAATATTCAATTAGAATGGTCTTCTGAAAATTCTGAAATATCATTAGAAGTAAAATTATCTAACTATGTTTCAGAATATTATTCAACCAACTTCAATGTAGACAGCTTCACGGAAAATAAATTTGATTTAAACCAAACATCCGCTTGGATAGATTTAAGTGAACTTCTTGAAAAAGATTTAAAAGCTTAATGGAAGATAATACGTTATTACATAGACAAGTTCATCCTACTTGGGTGGTTAACAATAAGGTTTCCTCACAAACTTTTGAAGCTGAATCTAAAATGGAGATTGCCTCATTGACATTTATACCCTCGCCAAAAGATGAAGGTAAATTATCAGTTTACAACGGAGAAAAGCATAGTGCTAAAGAGGCATTTATGCATTACACAGAACAAGGGTTTCAATCTTGTGGGGTTGTCTCTGTTTTAGTTAGTGAATGCAAAGAGATTAACTTACCTTGCACAGAAGACAATCATCCATTTGATGGGCATTCATACATTGACTATACAAATGAACCTTCAAAAGGTAGCATTAAGAATAAGGCTCAAAAACTAAAAAAGAAGGCTACGGATCGGAATTGGACTTATAAAGAAGAGTAGTGTATGAATACTTTATATTAATTAAATTTTCAAGCCTTACATAGCGCGGATTTACTTCCGTGTCTTCCTTTCCAAACTGCCATGTTGCATTCAATTAATCATCTCTGTATATCCTATTCACAGTTTTAAAAATCCGGAAGAATCTGGTACTTCTTAATCTACAGTTTAAAAATACTCATTTTTAAATAGGCGCAAAAAAGGCACGGAGGTAAATCCGCGCCATAGAATGCTTTGCCTCCGGAAAAGAAAGGTTGCTTACCGGTCCACATTATTCTCTTTTAAAACCTTATACCGAATCCACAAAAAATCTTCGTAAATCCGCTCCACCGATTTAATTTTAAACTGCGTGGCTTTCCGGTTGTTGTAACCGGCTTCGGCTTCAAAAACCGTGGGCGAACCAATGGTGCCATCGGCTACGGGCGCCAGCACAAAACTGAACTCATCTAGTAAACCGGCTTTCAGGAAAGAGCCGTTTACGTGGCCGCCGCCATCAATGCGCACCGTTTGGATACCGAATAAACGATATAATTTCTGCAGCACCAGGTCTAAGTCCAGTTCTTCCGGGCCACCAAAAATATACGACACGTTTTTGCTGCGCAGATGCGCCAGGTAAGCGCCCGATACCTTTTCGGTGAGCACTTCGATTACGTGTTCGGTAGATACCATATTGGTGTCCCAGAAGCATTTACCGGAAGGGTCGATGACTACGGCAAAAGATTTAACCGGCTGGTCGGCCACAAAATCTTCTTTCGGAATAGCAGCCTGTTGTTCATCTAAATTATACGTTTGCTTGCTCGAAAATTCCTGCATGGTTACCCGGCCCACCAGCCACGCATCGGCATCTATTTTTTCGGCGGTTTCTTCAAAATACTTGTGGTGGTCTTTAAATCCCCAAATGTTTTGTTTAATCCGGCCATCCACCGATCCCAACATGTGGCAAATAACATAAGGCTTTGTTGTATCTGACATAAATCTGTTCTGAATTTTATAAAAAAACTTAAAAGTAATATCTCTGCTGAAAGAACGTAATTATAGTTTTTTTGTGCGGAAAAAATGGTTCGGGATTATAGCGCCAGTGTGGTTGCGGCTTAAACAACGGGAGCATGCCACCGTACCAGGATTAACTTTCCGGTAAATAATGTTTTTCTATTGGTTTATTAGGAGAGATGTTACGCCAAAAGAATGACAAGTAAGCTTAGATAAGCTCACTTTCGTTATCCCAGAATAATTCGAAGAATTTCAGTAGGATGACAGTTTTGGATGGTTTATCTAAAATTTAAACAGGCTCTTAAAAGTTTGACGGACTAAACCTTAGTTTTGCATTTCTATATAAAGGTAAACCATATTTAATTCACCTCTAAAAACAACAGAACAATGAGCATTTTATCGGAATTTAAGCAATTTGCCGTTAAAGGCAATGTAATTGATTTGGCAGTAGCAGTGGTAATAGGGGCTGCTTTTGGCGGAATTGTTACTTCTTTGGTGAACGATGTGGTGATGCCGGCGATTGGGGTAGCTACCAGTGGCGTAGATTTCAGCGAATTAAAAATACAACTAACCCAACCGGTAATCGAAAACGGTAAAATTATAAAAGAAGGAGCGGCTATTGGTTATGGTAAGTTTATTCAGGCTATCGTTAATTTCCTGATTATTGCCGTTACCATATTTGCCCTGGTAAAAGGTATTAATAGTTTAAAACGAAAAGAAGAAGCCGCGCCGGCTACTCCCACGCCTACGAAACAAGAATTATTGCTAACCGAAATCCGGGACTTGCTGCAGGAACGAAAACAACTTTAAGACAAAATGGTTAAACCTAAATTAAGATTGATTTTCTAACCAGTTTAGACGGCTTGGGCAATGCGCAGGCTTTCTGATAAACAGCAATATTTATGCGTTTTGGCTATGCCTCCATTAATTTAACCTTAGCAGCCCAAAAGATTCAGGTAAACCGCTCCATGATGAAACGGACTTTCCTGGAGAAAGGAATTGCCCATGCCTCGGCTTTGGCCCTGGCTAATTTTACCGATTTTGAAAAAGTACTGGACTGGAATATAGCCGACAATATTTTGTTTTTCCGGATGAGCTCCGATATGCTGCCCTGGATGAGCCAATTCCAGGTTACGGACTTGCCAGATTATGAAGCCATTAAAAGCGTGCTGGCCCGGTGCGGCCAAAAAGCGGCCCAAGGTGGCTTGCGGCTTACCTATCACCCGGGACCGTTTAATGTGCTGGCGGCGCAAAAAGAAAACGTCATTACCAAAACTTTACACGAACTAAACCAGCATGCGGCTATAATGGATTTGCTGAACCTGCCGCACACGCCGTATGCCAAAATAAATATACACGTAGGCGGCGCTTTTGGCGATAAAGCTTCGGCTATGGCCCGGTTTGCCGAAAACTACATGCGCTTGCCCGATAATGTCCGGAAAAGGCTGTGCGTGGAAAACGACGACAAGGCCAACATGTTTAGCGTAAAAGATTTATTGTGGCTGCACGAGCAAACTAATATTCCGATTACCTTCGATTATTTTCACCATCAGTTTTGTACGGGCGGCTTAAGCGAAGAAGAAGCTTTGCTGGCCGCCTTGGGCACCTGGCCCGCCGGTATTACCCCGGTAGTACATTATTCCAGTTCTAAGAAACTGCACGAAGACCCCGCTGCTGTACAAACGGCCCACGCCGATTATTTATACGAAGAAGTACAAACGTACAACCAGGAAATAGATATCATGTTTGAGGCCAAAGCCAAGGAGCTAGCCGTTAATAAATACCGGCAAGATTATATTTTGGCGCGAGTATAAAAGGCAAGAATGCTTTTGGTTCGATGTGGTACTTCGGATAATATAAATCTAATCCCGAGCATGAACAATAGATATATGATTTAAAAATTAAAGGTGCGAGGCTCCGGCCTCGTGTCTGATAATGACGCTGGCCTCCGGCCAGGGTAAATATGATTAAGGTTTTAAGTTAGGAAAACAATTACAGCGGCCAGAGGCCGGAAGAATAGTATTACAGGCGAGGCATGCCCGCAGTAGAGATAAAATGCTGCTTTTCTAATCAGTATCCGCAAGATACAGGTGCTGGCACTTGTCGCAGAAATAACCAGAGCGGCCGGTTTTGCCGGTTTTCTCTTTCCTTAACGGAATATGGTCGCGGGGGCATTCTTTTTGTTTATACACTTGCCAGCATTCATCAACCGTGCCGGCCTGCAGCCTCAGGAGGTATTCGTGGCTAAATGTAACACATGCCTGTATCAGATGGCGAAGATCAGATTCGGGTATTTCCCCTACCAGGCTTTCCGGGTGAATTTGCCGGCGAAACAAAACTTCGTTTTTAATGCCATTGCCTACGCCGGCTAAAATAGCCTGGTCCAGCAGCGCATCGCAGATTAACCGCTGCGGCTTACTAATGAGCTTTTGCCGGGCTTTTTCCAAATCAAAAGAATCGTGCATTACATCGGTGCGCCAATCGTATACCGCCGGTAATGGTTCCGAAAGGAGTCGGCAATCGCAGGCATAAAAATTAATTTCTCCGGTTTCAAACGTAAGTCCTAACCGCAGTGCCCGGTTTAATCTGCCGTTAATAGCATATTTGCCAAAAAGCAGCAGGTGAATACGCAGGGTAAAGTCGGGGAAACAAAATAGCAGCTCTTTCCCAAACGTTTTGATATTGGTTAATTCTTGTCCGGTTAATTTAGCAAAGGAAATATTTTGCGCCTCACCTTCGGCTTTTAAAATCTGCTGACCAATAAATTGCGCAGCTTGTTCTTGCAGGAAAACCATTTGGGGACCTTCGGGCATGGTAAATTTAAGTTGGGTGCGGATGAATGCTGTTGGTTATTGTATTACGGTAAGTAAGAGAACCAGCAGGATGATTTTATGTTGCCGTTTTTTTGCTAACTAGTAGGAAGAACCGGAAAGAAGATATTAGCTTATTTTAAACAGCAGTTTTTACCACCCCTGCCCCTCCTAAAATAGGAGGGGAGCTCTTCGGGCTTGTTTTAATAGTTAAATTAAAGTTTGTTAAGGTACTCATATATTGAAAGAGCAGCGTTTACCTAAACTTTTACTTTCTATGGCGCGGAAGTTACTTCCGTGACTTACTAAGCAGGATCTGTAAGTAACGGAAGTAACTTCCGCGCCATAGCAGGCTTTTATCAGGAGAATAGTTTAGCTAAATGCATAAGATAAAAAAAGCAGTAGTATAAAGAACCAATTCTAGTCCTTGGGAAGAGGGCTTGCTGGCAGAAGTATCGGTTAAGTTTGTGGTGCCGCAGGCATTCCGACGAAGGAGGAAAATAAGCTTAGCCGGCCCAACTCCCAGGGACGGGACCTGCTAAGCTCGAGGCAACTTAGGCCGCAAAAGCCGGTTAGCACCAACAAATTGAAAGATGTAATTTTTCAAAAGATAAGCGTTCAGCAGCGGCATTCATCTATAGAAATATCTTTCCTTGCGTAACCTAAGTTAATAAATAGCAATACAGTTAAACATTTAAATTGCCCATTTGGGGAGCGGCATACCGTTCGCCGGCAGCCACATTTTTAGGCGCAATGGCTTCTATCTCGTCTAATTCCGGCTGGGTTAAAGTTACCTGCACCGCGCCCACATTTTCTTCCAGGTATTTTCTACGTTTGGTACCCGGAATAGGAACGATATCTTCGCCCTGGGCCAGCAACCATGCTAATGCCAACTGGGAAGCAGTGCAACCTTTCTTACCGGCCATTTCTTCTATCTTTTTTACCAGATCCAGGTTCTTTTGGAAATTTTCGCCCTGAAAACGCGGCGAATGGCGGCGATAATCATCTTCCGGAATATCTTCCAGTCTTTTAAATTGTCCGGTTAAGAAACCACGGCCCAAGGGGCTGTACGGCACAAAACCCACGCCTAGTTCGCAACAGGCCGGTAAAATATCGTCTTCTACATCGCGGCTCCAAAGCGAATATTCGGTTTGCAAAGCACTGATCGGGTGCACACTGTTGGCTTTTCTTAAGGTGGCGGCTGATGCTTCGGATAAGCCTAAATAGCGTACTTTGCCTTCTTTTACCAGTTCGGCCATGGCGCCAACGGTTTCCTCAATGGGTGTTTGTTTATCTACGCGGTGCTGGTAATATAAATCTATGTAATCTACGCCTAAGCGTTTCAGGCTGGCTTCACACGCTTTTTTTACGTATTCGGGGGTGCCGTTTATGCCCAGAAAATTACCTTGTTCATCGCGCACGTTGCCAAACTTAGTGGCCAGCATTACCTGGTCGCGTTTGCCTTGCAGGGCTTTGCCCACCAGTTCTTCATTGGCGCCTACGCCGTACATATCGGCGGTATCTAAAAAGTTTATGCCCAACTCCAAGGCATGGTGTATCGTAGCTACTGATTCCTGATCATCGCGGTTACTGTAAAAGTCGGACATGCCCATACAACCCAAGCCCAAAGCCGAAACGGTTAATCCCTGGGTTCCTAATTTTCTTTTTTCCATCGTATTATTATTTATAAAATTTTGTTTCCGGGCAGAAAAGCCTTTGGTTACCATCCGCTGCCGGTAATGCCGTTGCGGGCAGCAGATGGTAAGCATACGATAGGCAAGTCCATTATGTCGGGATGTGGCAGGAAATTATTTGCTTATAAACTTTCTTTATTGGCCTCCCGTATTATTTTGACTTCGATATTGCTGCCGGCTGGCATATTGCTTCTCCGCCCAGGCGATGCTGGGTAAAAACCGAAAACGTGCGGAAACTTATGTCCGCCCTATGTTTTATATCAATTGTTAGTAGTAGTTTTTACTACATCCATTTACACGACTCATGTACAAGTTTGTTTTAATTTAACTTATTGTAATCAGGTAGTCGGTTTGGCGTTAACGGAAGGTAAAGTAAGGTAATATTTTCAGTTTCATTTATTTACTCATCCGGTTACTAGTGCTTGATAAATTATAGATTGTCGGGTAGTGGAATAACTGATAATTTGTTTCAGGTGAAAACACACTGAAACGGCGGCCAAATATCTTCTGCTCCATTTATTTTCTTATCCGGTTACTAATCATTTAACCCCTTTCTATTGAGAATTTGCGGCGTCCATTTTTTAATCCTGGCCTCCCGGGTTTTGGATTGTTTGGGGGCCGAAAAATAAAGCAGGTATGCTCTTTGTCGGCCCGGTGTTAGGGCATCAAATGCAGTTTTCAGGGCAGGCATTTCATCTAATTTATTTTGAAATTCCTCCGGCATAATGAATTCCGTAGTTTTTTTAAAATCTACTTTCAAACCAACTTTTTCCACTGCAATGGCTTCATAAATATAGGCTTTTAGAATAGGTCCCATCTCCAGTATTTCCTGAACATGGGTGAACCGGATCTGGCGCTGCGCCTGCACATTTTCCGTTTGTCTGATTAAAATACCATGGGTATCCTTTAACAAGGCACCTTTGAAAAATAAAAGCGCACAGTATTCTTTAAACACGTGTATTAAAACGATATTACTTTCCTCCAACGTGTAACAAGGAACACCCCATTTCAATTCTTCGGTCAGTCCGCAGTCTAGAATAATTGTCCTTAATTGCGCCAATTCTTCCTGCCACTTTTGGGCTTTACTAAAATAAAAATCAACCTTCGGATTCATGCTATTCATTTAGGGAAGCTGTTTTGTGTTTTTTAGTACGAAAGAAAACTATCCTCTTCGGGGATTCATTCAAATCTTGTAAATATAAACACTCCTCTTTGTCTCCGCGCAAGGGGGAGAAGAAAGTTATTTGGAAGTAATTTCTTGAGTTTGTTAATCTTTTATTCTGACATTCCACCCAGGAGGTTTACTTTGTATAACTCCTCTTCTTCAGATTCATACTCGTACCCAAGTATCTACTTTAGCTTTTCTAATGTTCCATTCTATTATTACTGCTTGCAGGTAACGCTTAGTATATGTAAAGCCCGCAGCACAGCAAGAATTAAGTAGGCACATTGTTTTTAGTTAAATTATATTATTTTCAGTTGTATTATATTTAAAAACAAGGATGACTGATTTGTGCCACAGGTTTTAAAACGTTTAAACTTGGTAACCAATCAATTAGTAAAGCTTCCAACTCATTTTCATTCTTAATATTAAAAAAGATTTCCTTCTTTACATAAAATAGGTCATAATCCAGTCCGTAAAGTTCTGCTGAATAAGCTTCATCTAATTCCAGATATTCAACTTCATAGCTGTTAATTTTATTACCTATATTCGAATCTGTGGTTTGTCTCATAACTACTGTCAACCAAGCTTTATTATTTGGATTTTTACCTGTAGGTGTAATCTGAGTTCCAATTCTCCCACCACTGGTTTCCCAAATTTTAACTAATTTAAAAGTTTTGAGTCCACTTAATGTTAATTGTATAATTAAAAATTACTGAGAACGGGCCGCGGCTAAAAGCGCTTTTATGCTTTATGGCTGATGTTAGTTGTTTTTAATAAGTTAGCACTTAGTTGCGAACCTTTTTCAAAGCAGGAATACCCTTAAATAGCACAAAGGTAAAAATTGCTTTCATCATTAAACCTGAAGTTGGATTTCCTCCCATTTCGGCTGCAAAAACTACTGTAAGGATGATATCTATTAACATTAAGCCAATAGCAATATACAAGGCAACTGAAGAAAGTTTAAATTTCACTAAATAGGCTAAAATTCCGTTTATAATTCCAATCACTATTGTTCCATATCCTAATCCAAGCACCTTTAAAAAATCAACATTAGCTAATTCTGCTACCAATCCAAGTATGACATTGAATGCTACTATAAAAAGAAGTAATTGATAAACTTGTTTTACCTGCTGGTTTGATTCAGTGCCACTCCCTGGGATTGGAGTACCATTTAACATGACTTCTAATTCCTGTATTAAGCCTATTTTTTTGATTAACTTAATAGAGAATATTCTACCATCTGAAAAATGAAATGCCTTCCCTTCTTGTAAAATTTTAGCATTCTCAACTTGTTCAATTAATTCCCCATCTTTTTTTATAGTTAAATTTCTCCAATTGAAGCCGTGACTTATGATTATTGGCTCAGTCGATTCTTTGTCCAAATAAAATGTTTTTGTTGGCATGTTATATTTTAAATTGCATGTAACTCCTATGATAAATGTAGTTGAAATAGCGAGTATTAAAATAGGGGGTATGCTATATAGAACAACCAATATAAAAAAATATTTAATTTAAAATATTTTACAATAAAAAAAGAGACTTCTTGGCCAAGAATCTCTTTACCTGGTTTAAAATTATAAATGAATCTGATGGTTAGGGCTTATGCTCCTGCAATCAGGAATCTAGTTTTGTTTTTTGACTAGGCCGGCTTAGTTGAACCATATTCATTAGCAAACTTTAAAGCGGAAGCACCCGGAGGTTTTGTAATTCAATGCGGGAGAGTTCTTGCAGTTGGCCGGCCGCAAATAGTTTATCTATTTCCAGGAAATTAATTTCACCCTGGGGTTCATAATTGATATAGTCCTGGAAGCGGATGCCGCCTACAGTTTGTGGATTGATGGCTTGCCGGAAACGAATACCGCCGCCATCGGTCGCGAAAGTATAAGCCAGGTAATCCATTGTAAACCTTTTCTGATGGATATAATACAGGAACTCATCCTGGAAATCGGTACCGCCGCCTTCCTGGTTAAAACCAACTTTAATTTTGTAGTAAGGAATTTGGTTTATCGTTACGGAGGCCATAAACTTTTTTCTCACGGCCGGGTCGTTTAGCCCGAAAGGCAGCAAGGCAAAGTAAATAACCGAATTTACCGAAGAAGTAAATGCCTTTACGCGTTCGGCGGGTAAGGTTTGTTTTACTCCGTTAACAGTCCGGGTAAAGCTATTGTTGGTTAAAACATCTTTCACTTGGCCCGTAGAATCGGTAAAAGAGCGGGTAAAAGTGTAAAGTCCTTCTTTTCGTTCTGCGGTATAATGTTTATCCCGGAAGTCGAAAGATAAATTCAGGTTTTCAAACTTTTCGCCGCCGTGTACGGCTATAGCCTGATCAATAATAGTTTGCGGATTGCTTTCCGGGGCAGCACCAGCAGTATGCTTATTAGCTTGCCGGGTTTCACAAGCAGCCAGGAATAAACTCAATAAAAGCAAGAAAGTATATTTTGGTATCATCAGTACGCTAATCAAAGTTTTTGCTTTATTCTGGTTCATGATAACTAATAAAGGATAATTTATCCGGAAAAGATAAGAGAAAAGAAGGCCAAGTCAAATTATATAAGCTTTAGTATAAATTGTATTAAACCGATTGTTTTAAGACTGTGTAAGACCAGGAGAGCGTATACGAATTATTGTATATCATCAACTCCAAGCTTTTTAAATCGGGAAAAAACTTAAAAAATATGCACAGTACGTAAAAATGTAATGCTGTACGGCAAATAAAAAGTTACGCTTACTGACGGAGTAGTAGATTAATTAGATTTTTTAGTTCCAGTTTTCAGCTCATCTGCAAAAAAGAGTAATCAAAATTAATGTTCAGTTAGCAGATAAATAATTTAAGTTTGCCGGTGTGCCTTGGTTTAAACAACTAATATAGTGTTAAGCAAACTACCATGTAGCGTATAGCCAGGGTAAAGATTTATTTGGTATAAGTATTATTTTAATACTTTGTCTATATTCGAACAATCGCCATTTTTAACCTTTATGACTTATGTTTCGGTACTTACTCCTGTTTTTACCTTTGATTTTTATTTATAAACCAATAATGGCGCAAAGAAAAACCGATAAATTTCTTGCAGGTATTTTATCCAGGCCTGGAAATGATAGCGTAAATAAAGTTATTCAGAACCCCGAAGCGTACCGGGTACAAATTATTTACACCCAAATTAACCGCGATAAAAACAATAAACCTTCCTTTAAAAACTACTACTTTAATTATGATCCGGACCTTTATTTCAACCCGGCTTCGATGGTGAAAATGCCACTGGCTTTTATGGCGCTGGAGAAATTAAATATCCTGGCGGATAAAGGCATAGATAAATATACACCCATGGCCTTCGATAGCAGTTATGCCGGGCAAAAACCGCTTTACCAGGACTTAACCGCCCAGAATAATTTGCCTTCCGTAGCACATTTTATAAAACGGGCTTTTTTAATTAGTGAAAACGACCCGTATAACCGGATGTACCAGTTTGTGGGACAACAAGAAATTAACCGGAACCTGCAGGCCAAAGGCTATAAAAATTCCCGCATTACCCGCCAGTTTATGGGCTTTACCGCCGAAGGTAACCGGCACACCAACGCCATCCGCTTCTTAAACCCCGATGGTAGCACCAAGTACACGCAGCCACCTGCTTATAACCCCGATGCTTTTGATTTCAGCCGGAAAATACTTTTGGGTAATGCGCACTACAATCGCAATGACAGCCTGGTGCAGGTGCCATTCGATTTTACCGAACATAATAATTTGCCGTTAGCAGATATGCAGCAAATGCTGCAATCGGTATTATTCCCGGCCTCCGTACCAAAAAAGCAACAATTCAATCTAACTCCGGATGATTATACTTTTCTGTACCGTTACTTATCGCAGTTTCCTTCCGAAACGCCTTACCCAAAATACGATACCACGCTTTTTTACGACAGCTACGTAAAGTTCTTTTTCCGGAACCAAAGCCACCAAATGCCGCCGCAGGTGCGGGTATTTAACAAAGTAGGCTGGGCCTACGGCTTTTTAACCGATGTGTCGTACGTAGTTGATTTTGAAAATAAAGTAGAATACATGTTGGCGGCCACTTTGTACGTAAACAGCAATGGGGTACTAAACGATGGTAAGTACGATTTCGATACCGTGGGGCATCCGTTCCTGTATAACCTGGGGCAAATTATCTATAATTATGAATTAAAGAGAAAACGCCCCTACCAACCCGATTTGTCGGCTTTCCGGGTGCCTTATGAAAAACGTGACCCTCATGATACCCGGCCGGCTTTGCGCGACGTGGATAATTAAAGCGGATTGGGAGTTAATAGATATTGTTTTGATGCCTGTTATCCAATGCTTCAGTGCCTTTATAGCCTCCTGTACAGTTACCTTTTAATAAGGGTCGTTCTGATGTTCTTCTTCCGGGTCTGTTATGTGTGATAATTTCTGGTCAACTATAAAACACCCATATACTACCAAACCCAATATAGAGGTAGAGAAAGTTAAAAAGTTTTCGTAAAGACTACTTATTATTACCATTACACCTATCAACGATAATAATAAGGTTATCACTATGTCAGTTATTAGCTCTAAATTTGAGTTTAGTTTTAGTAAGCTTGATCTTAATATTTCCATTTATATATTTTTTCTAAATATATGAAGAAAAATAACATATTAAAATTAATATATATTAAATTTTGTATAGTACACAATATAGTTAAGTTTATAAAGCAATTGTAAATATCTAATATGGTAAATGTAGAACTTTGCTCCTCTTTTGCCTCCAAATCAGTCAGCGTTATATAGATAAGGGTTGTTTAGGACTTTCTTAAAAACAGCCTGCCCAAATAAGCTTCTGTTATTGCTTTTGCCTCCCTTGGGCCATATACTTTCTGATGAGGGCGCGGCTTTTCTGGCCGGATAATTTAAGGTCGCTATCTTTCCAGCGGCCGCTATCCGAGGCAGAAGGAAGCAATACCGAGCAGGTTTCGTCTTTATCGGACACCGACCAGGTAATCCAACTAATTTGGTGGTGCTCGGCCCAGTCCAGCCATATTTGCCATTCGGCTTCATTTAAAGGCCCGTCGCCGGAGGCTTCCATGCCCGCCGATTCGGAGATAAAGAGTGGTAAGCCTTTGCTCAGAGCATAATCGCCGCGGTCGCGGAGCCCTTGTTTGTGCGTGGCTGCGTAAAAATGCAGGGTATACATGATATTGCTTACGCCCGTTATCGGATCATCGGCGGCCAGGTGCACGTCCTGGTCCCAGTGTGGGTTACCCACCAGAATTATATTGTCGGGATCTACGGCCCGGATGGCGGCAATTACTTCGGTGGCGTAAGCTTTTACCTGCGGCCAGGTTTCTTCGTCGGGCTCGTTAAATATTTCATAAATTACGTTCGGGTGCTGGCCGTAGGTCTGGGCCATTTCGGTGAAAAAAGCTTTGGCTTCGGGCAAATTAATGTTGTGGCTATGCCAGTCGATAATGACGTACATATCTTTTTTAATCGCGCCTTCTACTACGGCTTTAATTTTATCTTTCGACCAATCGGGCTTTTGCAGGTAGCCATCTTTTGGTTCAACGCCCATGGCGGCCCGTACCACATTGCATTGCCAGTCTTTTTTGAGCCAGGCCACCGCCTTCCGGTTATAAAAACGGGGCCAGAAATTATGCCAGCCAAAACTCATGCCCCGGAGCATAACTGCCTGGCCGTTTTGGTCCTGCAATTGGGTGCCGGTTACGTGTAAGGCGCCGTGGTCTTTAACCGATTGGGCTAATAAAGGGGAACTGCCGCTTAATAAGAGCAACCCCAAAAGAAACTTCTTCAGGAACATATAAGTATGCTAAAACGTAGTTAAATTCCAAAATTCGGATTTTTTGTCTAAAACGGTATAACACTGCTTTATCAAATTCTGATTTTATTTTCGCGGCTATTTTATTGGTTCTTTTTCGGTAGAAGCAAAGCGGCCGAAGGCAGGTGAGACAGTTTCTTCCGGGTACCGGTTAGTATATCTTCTGTCAGCATATTGTCCGCATCGGTGATATAATCAGATTTTTTGTAATGTTAACGGAGCAAACGGCCGGCATTTTACCAGGCTTTGTCTATATTTAATTTTCCATGCTGATATTTTTAAATTTAAACTAAAATCATCAAATATGAATTCACGTCGCCACTTTTTACAAAAGCTTACGTTTTCGGCAGTTGCTTTGCCTTTTTTACCCGATTATGGGGCCTTAAGCCTGCATGAGCCGGATAGTCAGCCTTATGAGGGCCCGATATTACGGGTAGCCATTATGGGTTTGGGTGGTTACGGTACGCGGGTAGCCGAGGCGATGCAATCCTGTAAAAGAGCCAAGTTAGTGGGAGCTATTAGCGGTACGCCTTCTAAAATAACGCAATGGCAGAGCAAATACAATATTCCGGCGAAGAACTGCTACAATTACGAAAATTTCGACCGCATTAAAAATAACAAGGATATTGATGCCGTGTACGTGATCACCCCCAATGCTTTGCACCACGACCAGGTAATACGGGTAGCCAAAGCCGGTAAGCATGTTATTTGCGAAAAACCCATGGCCATAAACGCGCAGGAAGGGCAGCAAATGGTAGATGCCTGTAAGCAAGCCAATGTAAAATTACTGGTAGGATACCGGTTGCACTTTGAGCCGCATACCCTGGAAATTATCCGGATGCGCAAAGCCGGTGAGTTAGGTAAAATAAAGTTTTTCCAGGGATTATCGGGCTTTACCATTGGCGATCCCAAGCAATGGCGCTTAAATAAGCAACTGGCCGGGGGCGGAGCCATGATGGATATTGGTATTTACTCGATTAACGGTTCGCGTTATATGGTGGGAGAAGAACCAATTTGGGTGACGGCCCAGGAAACCAAAACTGACCCGGTTAAATTTAAAGAAGGCGTAGATGAAACCATCCAGTTTCAGTTAGGCTTCCCCAGCGGAGCAGTAGCGTCTTGCTTATCAACCTACAACATGGATAACCTGGACCGATTTTTCCTGGATGGTGATAAAGGATTTGCCGAATTACAGCCCGCTACAGGTTATGGACCCATTAAAGGCCGTACCAACAAAGGCGAACTAAATCAGCCTCATACCATTCACCAGGCGGTACAAATGGACGAGATGGCGGGTATTATCCTGGAAAACAAACAACCGGTGGTGCCGGTAGACGGCGAAGAAGCCCTGCGGGATCTGAAAATAATAGACGCCATTTACCTGGCCGCTAAAACCGGTAAAAAAGTAGATTTAAAACTATAAGCTTTTTGATGCATGATGTTAGGCAAGGGTTAGCCTGGTAATAGAGCTATGGGAGTTCCAATAATAAAAGCTAGATGGAGTACATATTAACTGATGTTACGCAAAAGTCAAGAATTTTTAATTTTAAGTAACTCACCAGTGTCATTCAGGAGGAAACTATTTAGCTGCCTACTAAATAGTTTTCTCCCGGAATTCTTGAATTCCCAAAGTGACAAATTTGAACTTCAATACCTGAAAATAGATACTTAATAAGTATTTGCGTAACATCAGATATTAATTTAAAATGAATAAAATTTACCAGGTACTGCGAGTAAGAACGAACTGGTTACACTTTACAACAGTCTTACTTTTAACTCTTATTTTTCTTGTTGGGTTATGGTTTATGTTCTTCCTTTTAGCTTGGGGGCATTTCGGTGAAGGAGAAAACAGTAAGTTTTACTCGCAGTGGACAGGAATATTAATAATTACAGCAGCATGTCTATCAATGGAATTAGTAATATTTCTTTTGTTTAGAAATCGCGTAAAATCTAACAGTCAGAGCGAAGCTAAATCATATTTAATAAGTGGCATAATTGTGCTTGCCGTCTTTATTGTTGCCATAATTTTCCTTCGATATTAAGAATAAAATCAAAACCTAACAAAATACATGAGCAAAATTTTAGATACAAATCGTTTATTTTGTGATAGATTGATATAAAATCAATTTAAAAAGGTATCACAAATTAAATACTACCATGCAGCCGGGAACTTGTTGACCCAAAATAAACAAGTTTCCGGCTGCATGACGATTATAACCCAGAATACCTTACAGTTCAAGCCCAAGCGTTATTCCGGTTAGATTATTGAATAAGCAGCTACAATAAACAAAGCACGTCCATCCTGATGTGCAATTAAAGGAACAAACAGGGTTTGCTGCCCATTAATTTAATATAACTGGTAATAATAAACATTAATAAATGGCTAATTAACAGTGTATTGTAAAACATTAAAGCATATAAATCTCTCAAAATACTAAATCATTTGTTTTGCGTAACTTTACCGGAAAATTAGTCTTATGATTATTTTCAATAATGGTCTGATTACGCTTGATTATAATCCCGCCATTGATGTTTTAACAGTAGAATTACCCAATGCGGCACAATTCGGCATACCGGAATTATCGCGGTCTTTAGAGACAGTAGCCGAAAATATACAAAATTACGATATCAAGAAGCTCTTGCTGGATAGCAGCAATGTAGTAGTAGAGCAAATTCGGGACGATGCCTATAAATCGGTTGTAGAAAAATTTGTATTAACCCTAACCAAAACCCGCCTGCAAAAACTAGCCCGGGTAAATTCCGCTCGCGTAACCCAGGACCAACGGGTAGCCCAGGTAACATCGGAAGCAACTCAAAAATATAATGCGCCTATAAACATTAAAATGTTCTCCAGTAGAGCCGCCGCCCAAGATTGGTTACTGGCAGATTAGCCGCCGGCCCATGTAAAGGCAATTTATCAATCTTGCCCAATCAATATATTTTAGCCCGTTTGCCGTGCTCGCCGGGTAACTTACATCAAAACATATCTTTTGGCCGCAGTGCGCGGGGCGGGTAAGAGTAGTTTGTTTTTATTTAAATAGCTTAAAACTGCTTCCCATTAATACAGGCATCCGGCTAACTTTATTCTGTTTTTTTAGTTAATGAAACAAAGGCCCAGCTTTAGCCTGTACCAGAAAAATGCTGTGGCTTTACCCCATGCGCCGTAAAAGTATATTTAAATTCTTATTAATTGGTTTGGCTTTGCTTCTGGCAGCAGGGCTGGCCGGTTTGGAAATATTTGCCCGCCTTTACCGGGAGCAGGCCGGTATTTTTTTGCGGCAGCAGTTCACTAAACAATCCGATTTGGTTTTGCAGCCTTTCGAAACCAGCGTTTCGGTTTGGCGCCATTTCCCTAGGGTAACTTTTGTTTTTAAACAGATTTCGGTATTGGATACAAGCGGCGGGCCGCCCCTGCAGGTATTGGGGATTAAACAAGCCGAAGTGGCCGTACCTTTGGGGCAATATCAACTCGACCACCTGAAAATCAGCCAGGTAGTCCTTCATGATGTTTTGTTTTGCCAGCGCATCGATAGCCAGGGCCGTAAAAGAGGTATGCGGTTCCGCCCCACCGACCAGCAACCTACCAGTTCCGGAGAAATTCCCCTGGCTATTCCTAAACTTACTATTCGCCGGGCCAAAATCATCAGCCAAAACTTTTATAAACAGAATTCTTTTGCTTTAAACTTGGAAAACGCCGACCTGGAAGCACGCTTACAAAACCGCAAACTAAGTCTGCAAGGGGCGGTAAACGGGAAAATAGATTCGCTGCAAAGCAATGAAAGTGTGTTGCTGCGGCAGGAAGCTTTTACCGGTAAGGTGCAATACGAATATTTACTTAATCAAAAAAGAGGAAGAATATTTAATACCGCTATTGTTTTAAACAAGAATAAAGTAACGTTAAGTGGTACGCACCAGGCCTTAGCCGCAGGAGCCGGCACCAACCTTAATTTCCGGCTTACCGGATACCAGCCGATACTCTACGTGCTGACCCAATTACTGCCGGCGCAGGCCAAAACATTTCTCAGCCACGTAAAAACAAATAGCCGCCTGCACTTTTCTTACCAGATTATTGGCGCCAGCAGCCCTACTTTGCGCCCCCGCAATACCATCCGGTTTAAGCTGGACAAAGGCGATTTGTACCTGCCGGCCACCAAACGCCTGATTAAAGATGTGCAGCTGGCCGGCGAATTAGACAACGGGGATCAGCACAGCCCCGAAACCAGCCGGTTTACTTTGTCTAACTTTTCGGCCCATACCCAGCAGGATTCGTTTCGAGTAGCTTTATCGGTACAAAATTTTCTTAAGCCGGAGTTTACGTTTCAGGGTTCCGGGCAAATAGATTTGGCAGAACTGGCCGGAATGGTAAATATGCCCTTTACCGCTGTGCTGGGCGGTAGTATGCAAGGCAAAATTTCGTTGCGGGGAAAAGTACCTATGCCGGGTAAACCACTTGCCGCACCCTGGCAGGGGCAAGGTGCAGTTTTGCTGCAAGGGGCCACTTTTCAGCCGGTGGGCTTAGCAGTTATTTGCCGGAATGTAAACGGCGCGTTGCGCTTTCAAGATAATTTACTGCAACTGCAAAACCTGCACGGCTTAATTGGCGGGCATCGTTTTAAAATGCAGGCCTCGGTACAAAACTTTTTTGCTTACCTCTTCAACCAGCCCGACCGTATTACTTCGCAGGCAACTGTGCAAGCCGATTACCTTAATTCTAACTGGCTTCTGGACGATCCCGCACCCCAGACCAAAAATACTGCCCCAAGCCGCAAGCCTAATCCGGCCGAAGAGGCAAATACAACCGTTGCTCCTACGCGGCAAAACAGCCTGGAGAATATGACAACCCAGCTCAATTTGCAGGTGGGCCGGGTAGATTTGCCCATCGGGGAACATATCCGGAATTTATTTATGCAGGTAAACCAGCACGACGAAAAAGTAACCTTAACCCACATGCGCTTTGTTTCGCCGAAAGGCGGTATTGCTACGGCTAATGGCGGTTTCCGGTACTATCAGGTAAGTGGTATGCGGGCGCCTTACCTCAATGTTCGGGTGCAATACCCCGAACTGAACTTGCAAACTTTTATGCAGGATTTAGCTACTTTAAAAAAAGGAAATTCAGAAGAAGCACGCGGTGCTGCTCCCCAGGCAGTTTCCAAGAAAGAACCTTTTTACACCCGCAACGATTACCGCCTGAACCTGCAGGTAAAAACGCAGCGGCTCCGTTATTTGTACCTGGAAGGCACCAACGTGTTTTTGCAGGCAGACCTGAACAGTCGGCGCGCAAAAATCTCCCGCCTCGATTTTCATACCGCCGGCGGCGAAGTGCATATTCAGGGCAACATGCAGATAGATGTTCCAGGTGAGTTTTCGCCTTTAAACTTACGGGCCGAGCTGCACGAGATAGATTTATCTCAACTGTTCCGGATGGCCGAGCAGATGCAATTAGATGTGCTGAGCAGCCAGAATATACGGGGCGAGGTAGCTTGTCAGATGGCGGTCCGGACGTCGCTCGATCAAACTTTCTCGCCCAGCCTGAACCGAACGGTAGCTTACGCCAAAGCTAATTTTCAGCGGTTGGAACTAATCGAGGTGGCCCCTATTCAGCAGGCACTCCGGTTATTACGCGAGGAACGTACCCGGCACCTGTATTTCGAAAATGTGACCACCAGTTTTCTGCTTCGCCAAAACGAGTTTTTATCGCCGGGGCTCAACCTGAACAGCAATTTAACCGCTTTTAAGTTGGCGGGTACTTATACCATGGGCGGCGGGGCCGAACTAAATATGGACGTGAACCTGCTGCCGGTATTATTCGGTAATAACAAAAAACGCATCGAAAGAATAAAAGCCGACTCCACAAGTACCCGCTCCCGGACCGGAAAACAACATCTGCTATTACGGCGCGAACAAAACAAGTTTAAAGTAAGGCTCAGCAACCGGAAACAGCGGGAGCAGCGCATGCGGGCGCTTAAATCTGAATTTCAACGCACTTTGCAGCAGTACCGCATCGATACGGTATTTACCATGCATCAGTAAATTGCAAAAAGGCTGGTTCGATCAATAATACTAAAATAGGCCTTTTGAATGGTGGATCACCAGGGCATCTTATATGGAAAATATTCTGGAGATTAAGTTTTTATTTATTACTGTAGCGGAGGTATTCGCCCTGCCTGCTAAAGAGGTTTAATATTTTGAAACAGGTTTCTGATCGAAAATATTATACCAAACAGTAGGAAGATATTTCCATATAAAAGTAATTGTCTCACTAAAGCTCGTCATCCTAAGTTTGTGATGCAAGCAAGTTGGCAGCAAGCATAAAATAACTTTAGATTTGTCTATACGTATTAAATATTATAATTTTACACGTATGAACACTAAGCTAACTTTGGTGCTAGACAAGAATATTATTGAAAGAGCTAAGTCTTATGCTTCTACGAAAAAGACCAGTTTATCAAAGTTGATAGAATCTTATTTAGACAGCGTTACGGCAGAAGAAAAATCAAAAGAAGAAATTTCACCTTTGGTAAGAAGCCTTTCTGGTGTTATTTCTATTCCTGAAAATCTTGATTATAAAGATGAATATGCCAGTCATTTAGCTAAAAAGTATCTGAATGACTAAAATATGCATTGATACTGATGTCTGTCTGGATATGTTAGCCAAAAGAGAACCACATTATTTATATGCGGCTACTTTATTCACTTTGGCAGATAAAGGCGAACTTAAATTATTTGTTTCTTCACTTTCCTTCTCAAATTTAAACTATCTGCTTTCCAGACAATATTCCATGGCGGAAGCAAGAAGAATTTTAAGTAAGTTTAAAGTACTGGTGCAAGTTTTACCTGTTGATGATAAAGTTATTGAATTAGCTCTTAATTCAAAATTCAAAGATTTTGAAGATGCCATTCAGTATTTTACAGCTATAGAATCAAGAATAACTATTTTGCTGACTAGAAATATAAAAGATTATAAGAAAGCTGAAATACCAGTACAAACGCCAGCGCTTTATGTACAGACAATGGGAAAATAAAAAAGACTGCTGCCAACAACATCTAAAAAGCATTAAAACTCTTTTTAACCTAACCGATATATGAATTTCGCTTTATCATAAATCTGAAGGGAAAAAGAGAAAAGAGCAAACAATCCGCTGTCATTCCAAAGCAATCTTTTGGGTGACCTAATCAGAAGATTCTTTTGGAATTCTTCGAATTGTTTTGGAATAAGTACGAATAAGTGTAATTAAACTGTACTTAAAACCAATAATAAACCTAAAGAATTAACTTTATACTATTTGCTATTACTTTTTATCTTCTAACAACGCGGGTTGCCGGGCATTTTGGGCGGGCCGGTGGGTTAAATCATCACCTAAATCTTGCCGGGCGGCTTCTGCAAAGCCCAGAATCTTTTGTACAATTTCGGGGTAAAACGCCTGCACATCCGATTCTTCGCCGGGGTCGTGGGCTAAGTCGTACAGCGCCATAGGTACTGGTACCCGGTTTGTTGTACCCGGATGGCCACTGTGCCCCACATGGTCGCGATAAGCATTGGAGGGATGGGGCAGCACCAGTTTCCAGTTTTTATAACGAATGCCTTCGAGGTTGTTTTTCCCGAAATAATAGTAAAAAGTTTCGCGCGGGCCCTGCTGGGTTTGGCCTAGCCAGAGCGGCAGAAAATTAAGGCCATCTATTTTGTTCTGAGGTAGAGAAGCACCCGTAGCTGCCGTTATGGTAGGCAGCAAATCCATATTGGTCATGAGCTGGCTTTTTATACCACCGGCTTCTACTTTGCCCGGCCAGCGCACCAGCATCGGCACCCGGCTGCCGCCTTCCCAGGAAGTAGATTTGCCTTCTTTAAAGCCGCCGGTCGAACCTGCGTGGTCGCCGAAGGGAATCCAGGGGCCATTATCGCTCGTAATAATCAGAATGGTGTTTTTTGCTAGCTTTTCCTGGTCCAGCGTTTTCAGTATTTCTCCCAGCGACCAATCCAGTTCCATGATGACATCGCCAAACAAGCCTAATTCGCTTTTGCCTTTAAATTTATCGGAGACGGCCAGCGGCACGTGCGGCATAGAATGGGCCAGGTATAAGAAAAAAGGCTTTTTCTTGTTTTCCCGGATAAACGAAACAGCTTTTTCGGTGTATGCGGTGGTTAAACGGGACTGGTCTCCTAAACTCAGAATAGAATCTATTTTGGTATCGCCCTGGTAAATGGGTAAGTGCGGCCAGGAACCCCGCATATTTTTAGCATCGGTAATGGGTTTGCCATCGTAATCAACGGGCCAGATGTCGTGCGAATACGGTAAGCCATAAAACGAATCGAAACCATAGTGGAGCGGGAAAAAAGGCGGCCGGTTGCCTAGGTGCCATTTTCCCAGCATACCGGTAGTATAACCAACTTTCTTTAGTAAACTCGCCATGGTTTCTTCCCGCGGATTCAGCGCCTCTTTGCTTTCGGGCAGCAAAGCGCCCGTCATGCCGATGCGGTTGGGATAACAGCCGGTGAGCAGCGCTGCCCGCGAAGCCGTACATACGGGCTGACCGGCACTGAAATGGGTAAAACGCGTTCCTTCTTTGGCTACCCGGTTAAAATTAGGGGTTGGAATACCCGTCATGCCGTACGGTTCAATATCGCCGTAGCCCATATCATCCATAAAAATTACAATAACATTGGGCTTATTTCTGGATTGGGCCGGACTTAAAACGGGGTAAAGCAAGTAAAGCAGAAAGAATACAGTTCTTTTAATCATGAGCAGGTAAATACAACTGGTGCTTTATCTATGTAACGTTTAGCCAATAGCTGGGATAATGGAGTAATCAGCAAAGATAACAAAAAAGCGGCTAGGGCGGCATACTACTACCAGTTCCTGGCCTGAAGCGGATTCTCCGCTCTAGCCTGATTGGTAGAAAGTTTCTTTTTGCAGATGGCTTTAGCATACATCGGCCTGCTTAAAATCTGCAAAATCTGTGGGTCCGGCTTATTTATTTGGGAAACTGCCCGGGTAAAATTTGTTTGGTGCTTGTTCACCAGCAACTACATTATAAAATAGTTAACAGTTGATTGAAAAAGAGGAATAATATAACCAATCAGATGAGTGTCCGTAAACGACATTGCATATTTAATTATTGTATTTACTAAACCAGAACTGACACAAAAAAACTATGGCCGAATTAGATGTTCAACCTAAAAAAGGTAGCCCTTGGTGGCTATGGCTGTTATTAGCCTTACTTGCGCTTGCATTATTATTCTTTTTATTCCGCGGTTGCAACCGTACAGATGACGCTGCCGATACTACGATGGGTGCAGCTGCTACCGATACTACAGCTATGGCTGGCGGAGCCACCGACAACGATGCGGATTGGAATGATATAAATTTTGATGCGCCTGCCGCTACTTACAACGAAATAACCGATGCGGATATTAACGTACGTGGTAACGACAATTATGCTATTTACAGCCTCGACGAAACTGTTTTATTCCCTGTCGATCAGAGTACAGTTCAGCCCCAGGCAGCCCAGAAACTGCAGCAAATAGCAACTTCTATGGGCCAACGCTTTAATGGTGGTCCCGTACGTATTTACGGTTATACCGATGCCCAGGGCAGTGCCGGCTATAATAAAGAGTTGGCCGAGCAACGTGCCAAGTCGGTACAAGACTGGCTGGTACAAAACGGCAACATAACAGCCGGTAATATTACCCTGCATCCGGTAGGGGAGGCCCGTCCGGTAGCTTCTAACGCTACGGCTGCTGGCCGGCAGCAAAACCGCCGGGTAGAAATTGTTGTTCGCCGGGCAGAATAAAGGTTGAGGGCGGTTTAACTGCCCTCCCGATTTTTTATTTTATTTTTTTACCAGCGTAAAATAATGCGCTTCTAACTAAAAATTAACGATGGAAACCAATAATAATTATAACGAAACCAACCGCTTACAGGAGTTAGGCGGAAGTGATTTTGAAATTGCCGATGGCCAACCCAATATAAAAGGCTGGACGGTGAAAAACCCGCAAGGCCAGACCATTGGCGAAATAGATGAACTGATTTTTGATGTACAGTCCCGGAAAGTAAGGTACATGGTCGTGGACCTGGAAGGCAGTGTCCTGGATTTGGAATCGCGGGATGTGCTGGTACCTATTGGTTTGGCGGAGCTACACGAATCGGACGATGATGTTATTCTGCCCAATGTTACCGTAGATCAGTTGCGGGCTTTACCGGTGTACGAAAAAGGCCAGATTGGCCGCGATACTGAAAATTCAGTACGTTCGGTATTCGGAGGCTTAGGGGCAGCAGTTGGTGCAGCCGGGGCAGCTATTAGCGGCGTGGCCCACCGGGCCGGCGAAGCCCTGACTGGTAACTCCACTCACCACGACTCGGACGACTTCTATAACCACGATCTTTATAACGAGAATAACTTAAACCGGAACCGGTATACCCAGGCCGAGGCGAATTATAATAAGCAGGTAAACGCGGACGTAACTGGCGAAAAAGCTATTCCGGTTATAGAAGAAAACCTGCAGGTAGGTAAGCGCGAAGTAGAAACCGGTGGCGCCCGTATCAGCAGCCGCATAGTAGAGCAGCCCATAGAAGAAAATATAACTTTACGGGAAGAGCACGTACAGATAGAACGTAATCCGGTAAACCGGCCGGTAAGCGATGCCGACCTCAACAATTTCCGGGAAGGCGAAATAGAGCTGACCGAACACGCCGAAGTGCCTGTAGTGAATAAAGAAGCCCGGGTAGTAGAGGAAATTACTTTGGAAAAACAAGTAACGGAACGCGACGAAGTAATACGCGACACCGTGCGCAAAACCGAAGTAGACGTAGAAAATCTGGGCGCAGATGCCGATAATTTGCGCACCACCGATACTGATGCGGATACTTACCTAACCGACGAAGACCGGAACCGCCCGACTAACATATAACTTAAAACAAGTTTTAACCACAGCAAAACGGCATCTTATCTAAGATGCCGTTTTTGTTGGTAGATGCCGTAAGTAAGGGCTGTTGACGGGCTAAAATCTCGGCTAGTTTTCATGATGGTTGCTTACCTGCTGCTTCCAAGTGTTTTAATTGTTATACAGGTGGTGAAATTCGCTCTTTACTTTCTGCTGGAATAATTGTAGGTAGTGCTTTTAACAAGTATTTATATTTGTTTTACTCTCAAGCTTGGTACGATATAGTTTATTGAATCACTTTGCCTTTTAGCTGCTTCCTGTAATTTTACCTTACCAGCGGCAGAGCTCTACTTTTTATTCCGGTTTGTTCGCTATATATGAAAGTTCTGACCGCTTCCCTTAAATATTTTATAGTTCAGAAATTAAGCGTTTCTAATAAAGAAGCACTGGCGCTTATAATAACCGGTAGGGTGCTGGTAAACGGTGAAAAAGGCCGGCTGGAACAGCCTTTGTTCCCGGAAGACGAAGTGCGTTTCGACGATCGGGTGCTGAAAGAACCCCAAACATTTTGCTACCTGGCCTATTACAAACCACGCGGTATAGAATCTACGCTGAATAGCCAAATCCAACATAATCTTTTGCATGCTTTACCATTGCCCCAACGCGCGTTTCCGGTAGGCCGTTTAGATAAAGATTCGGAAGGATTGATGCTGCTGACTGATAACGGGAAAATTTACGATAAAATAATTCATGCCAATAGCCACCAGGAAAAAGAATACCGGGTAACGGTAGACAAACCTTTAACACCCGAAACGCTCGCGCAACTGGCCGCCGGCATAGAAATTATGGGAAAAAAGACCCGGCCCGCGAAAGTAAGGCAACTAGATGCTATCACATTTAATATTATCCTGACTCAGGGCCTTAATCGGCAGATCAGAAGAATGTGTTACAAGCTGGGCTATCGGGTACAGCAACTCGTCCGCATCCGTATGATTACTATTATCCTGGGAGATTTACAACCCGGAGAGTGGCGCTACTTAAGTCAGGCGGAGATGCAGCTTTTAAACCAACAGCTTGCTTATCTGTTGCCGGACTAGTTAATGTCCCGGCAGAGGCAGTATAATTTAAATATGGGCGAAACCAACCTTATGGGCGATAGCCGCTGGTGTTACTAACGGCTTTACAGTCCTCTTTCGAACCCGATCCTTTTTCGAGTGCATACGAAATTAAAATGACACCCCGGATTTCGGAACAAGGAAACTACGCTTTTAACCAAAACGGCCATAACATACAGGTCTATACAAATCTGAATATAGACCTGATGTTTAATGTTTTTTTTGCCAAGCTGGAACTCCTGAATAAATAAGTCTTACCGGTTCGGTTTAAACCCAGCCGCCTGCCACCCGGCGTTTGGTATCTTTGCCGAAAAGGTAGGTTTAATAGATTTAAATCGGCCCGGAAGCCTAAATTTAGTTTATTTTGCAGCTAATAAAGTCAGATAAAAGTGTTGGAGATTATTTATGAAGATGCGCAGTACGTAGCCATTAACAAACCGAATGGCTTGCTGGTACACCGCACGCGGATAGCCGAAGAAAAAAAAGAATTTGCTTTGCAACTGCTGCGCGACCAGTTGGGTTACCGCCTGTACCCCTTGCACCGCCTCGACCGGGGCACCTCGGGCGTACTGCTTTTTGCTAAAACGCCGGAAGCGGCCGCCCCCCTGGTAAAAGCCTTTGCGGAGCGCCAGCCCGCTAAAACGTATTTAGCTATCGTGCGCGGGTATATCCCGGAAGCAGGCACCATCGATAGCCCCATTCGCCCGGATAAAGACCACCAATACAAAGAAGCGCAAGAAGCTATTACGCACTATCAACGGCTTGCTACCGTAGAACTACCCATTCCGGTAGGGCGTTACCAAACGGCCCGTTATAGTTTAGTTAAAATAAAGCCCGAAACCGGGCGCATGCACCAGATTCGCAAGCATTTTGCGCACCTCCGGCACTATATTATCGGGGATAAAAAACACGGCGATTGGCGCCACAACCGTATGTTCTTGGAACAGCTGGACAGCTCTTTTCTGTTGCTGCATGCCGCCGTCCTCACCTTTGAGCATCCGTTTACCGGCGAAACTATAGAGATAAAAGCCTCAATGCCTCAGAATATGCAGCGTCTTTGCCGGCAGTTTTCCTGGATCTTGGTATTGGAAACGCCGGCAGTGCTCCCGCAGCCGGGTTTATAAGCAATTATGCAGATCGGGATTAATTATACTAAAGGTCAATACCGTCAGATTCTAAATCCGGAAGAGCAAGGAAATTTAAACGAAGCCATACCTTACCGCAATGCTCAAGCTGGCGACCAGTAGTTTTCACATAACGCCAAACCTTACTGGTATTAATAATCTGGTATTAACCGGTTGGCCCTTCACTTTACCCGGTACCCATTCACCTGTTAATGTTTTAACAACCCGCAGCGATTCTTCTCCTAAACCGTAACCTAAATCCTTTGCAATCTGTTCTTCTACCATTTGCCCCTCCGTGGTTATAATAACGCTAATCAGCACTTCTCCGCCTTTACGATTCCGTAAGGCGTCGGCCGGATACCGGATAGAAGAACCGATACTCCGTTGAAAAGCACTTTCTCCTCCGATAAAAGCCGGCAGTTCGTCGGGCTCTTTTGGTTCGAAGGTGCCGTTTTCTTCTACCCAATAATTCTGGATGCTGCTAATAGGTTTAGTCGATTCTAACTTTCGGTCGGTCCAGTTGTATTGCTGGTCAATTTCGCCTTGAGCATTATAATAGTTCCAGCTACCGGTTTTCTGATTGGCGGCATACTGGCCCTTTTCCGCAATACCGCCATTGTAGTAATATTTTTCGTAAGTGCCGTTTTTAGTTTGGTTATCGGTTGTTAGCACCTCGTAAACTTCTTTGCTGTAAGGCTGCGGTAACCTTTTGGTTTGTTTTTTCAGGTCCTGGCTCAGCCCAGGCAGCGCAAAACAGATAAAGAAAAAGAGTATAAAGTTTTTCATGTAATGGCTTTATAATGAAGTAAAACTTGATCGGAAGGCTTGTATATAAAACTTTTAGCAAATGGCCTCTTTGTTATAGGTAAGGTAGTATTTTGGCCAATAAAAACAAATATTTTCCTTGACTTATGCCTTCACAGGCCAAAAGGAGTCCTATATATCATGTATTTCTAAAGGTTTGTGAGGACACATGCCGAGGAAAAGGGTGCCGTATTTTTATAGCCTTGTCTTTGTAAGTAGCCTTTAATTTCTTTTTAATCAATATTGTTTTATCCAAGCGTTGCGGCTAGCTATTGGCATACCAGTAAGGTTACCACGCAACCGCTCCACTACCGGCCGGGAAAGCCAATAAGTAAAATCCTTATCTTTCGGAATTTCTTTCATCGAACTCGTGGTTGCAATTAGTTTAATGTCTCGCATGGTTTCTGATTGGTGTCAATAATAAGCTAAGTATACACAGATTAGGACTAAAAAGACAGGAGAGCAATCTAAGTACTTTTTGTATAGGCCATCTCAAGTTGATATATCAAGATACCAATATACGATAATCAGAAGATTAGCTTTCCTGTAAATGTGTAGAAACTGCAATGCGAATGCTACACATAACCGAGCATTATTAGACAATATACTCACGCCAGTAGAGGGTATACTAGCTACGAAAGAAGTTGTTGGATTTTTTCAAATTCATGCTTCTACATTCATTATACTGAAGTATTTCATGTAACTTCACAATACTTAATTGAAAAGAAAAAATATTTAACCAAAAGCAACTAATTCGTTGCTTTTTAAGTTAAGAGGTACTAGTTTTGGAGAATACTAGATATAACAATGCAACAGTAAAGGAGGTTGAGGAGTTTCTCGAGGATCTCCGCCTTAAACTTGAATTCCAAGGGGTGTACTGGGACCAAAGGCAAAAGAACCTGAACTCTTACGTTATGCTCAGTGAATGGGGATATAGTAGCCTAAACCTGATAGAATTCATTAAAAAACTTACTCCTTCCAACTATTATCAGGGGCCAAAACCAGACACAGATAATATTCCTAGTAAAGGGCCATTATGGGTGTTCGGCATGTTTATCAAACCAAAGAATAAAAAAAGAAAGAATGAAAAGCTAGAATTTTACATTAAAATCCAGATTGGATGGCCAAACAAAGAGGTAATCTGCATCTCTTTCCACCCAAAGGAGGAGAATATTACATATCCACTAGCAACTTCTGAAAATGCATAATAAAAGAACGAGTCCATATACAGGCGGTGAGGTTATCGAAATTACACAGCGCGCTACTATCATTTTCCAAGGGGAGGGTTTTGAACTTGACTTACCTGGTTACCAATGTGTAGACACACAACGTATTTTTGCCACTGGGGAGATGAACAACGACATGACTCTGCGAGTACAGAATCTATGGAGAGAAAAGTATAAAGTTCCTACTGTCGAACAACTAGTAAACCTTAGAAAGAGACTGGGCATGAATAAAAAGCAAATGTCATTATTCCTCAACCTTGGTGTTAATCAGTATAGATATTATGAAGGAGGAGAAATTCCGAAAGGAGCCGCATTGTTAATTTTACAGACAGCAGTTAAAGATGATTTCTCTCTTTCTCACTTACTTTCTTTAAGAACCGAGGTTCTTCCTGAGAGCACTGTTAAGGCCTTAGAAGGGTTTTTGAATGGTATTTTTAAGGACATTAGTGTTGAGAATACCGCGGTAGTTATTGAGACGACTCCTAAGGTTAATAAATCAGTTTCTACCTACACTTCTGAAAAGGATTTTGATGATTACCAACTAGGTAGTCAAGCTATTACAAATTCAAATCTCTCTCTCTTTTAAGATGGGAAACTCAAAACTAACCAAACTTGATTTCTCTAAAGTAATATTAGAGGAGGCTATCGTTGTTGAGTCAAGCATTAAAAACCCTGACAAAATTTTTGACAGGAACTTAATAGATAGTTTCAAAACTGAGTTTAATTTAAATCCAAATTTTAGTATTGAACAAAAAGCAATAAAGATAGATCTGAAAGTCCATTGTATAGCACTGAATGAAGAAGGAAACACATTAAGAATTGAAGGTAAGTTCTTCTTAGAATTCACGTTCTCTGTTGAAGAAATGGAATTCCATTTAGTCCCAATTGGAAAGGAGAATAAAATGATGCCATCTATGGCTCTGATGGCTCCATTAGCGGGCACTGCTTATTCTACTGCTAGAGGAATGATTATTATGAAAGTGCTTGGAACACCTTTAGAGGGATTCTCGATGCCCATTTTAAATGTTCAAGCCTTATTCTCAAATACAAAGGATATAGAAAATGAAAAGAAAGACAGTATTAAGAATAAAGATCAACCTAAAAGACAAGGCACAACAACTAAAAGTAAAATTTTATAAAAGCATCTCAGAAGTTTGAATCTATATATTAGAGCATGTTTAAATTTTGTTTTTCAAAAGCAATAATGGCAAGGTTAGCTTTTAAAGGTGCGATTTCAGCGGTTCATTGCCAAACTAGGGAGCGAAAATAAGGTAAATTCAGGCCTCCGCAATGGTAAATAGCAACGTTAGATGTAAAATTTAAACATGCTCTAAGCACTTACCATATCTTTTCTGGTAAGTGCTTTATACTAAAGTAATCGCGTAGGAATTCAACTCCAACTTTTATTCATCGCCAATAACCAAGCAATGACCGGCAAACTAATTGATAACCCGGAAAATCAGCTTGAAAACAGTACCTGCAAAAGCCTGTAACTGGCCGGTTGGCCGGAAAATATTATAAACCAAGCCGCACGTTATATTCCTTCTACATTAAAAATAAAGTACAGAAACTTCTGGGCTTTAAATTGCGGAATTTCTTCTTCGCCAATTTCCGTCAGGGTAATTTCGTAGGTATGGCCTTTCACCTCCACGCGGTGGGAAGCCTTATTATCTAAATCAAATTCGTACTCGTCTACACCCGGACACATAAACGAAACCAGTACCCGCCGCAAACGGCTCTCCGATTGCTTTTCCGCTACTATCAAGTCGTCGAGTTTGGGGTAAGTTTCTTTCGTTAATCCGGCTTTTATGTAAGGCGCATGCACCATCATGTTTAGATTGCCTATTTGCTGGTGGTTGGGTTCGAAAGGGTTAAGCACTAATTTTACTAATTTCATAACCAAATTCTATAAAATATTGTGGTTAAAAGAATATTTCTAAGTAAAAATACTGGGTACTTGTTAAGTACTTATGTAAGTTACGTATAAACAAGTATTTATGCTCGTGATTTTTAATATTTTGTGGAATTTATATGCGTAGGGGTAAAGTAATAACGCCGGAAAAACAATATTTAAAGAAGGTAAAGACAGATTGCACTATGCTAATGCCATCTAAATAATGCGAAAAAATATTGTAAACCTAAGCCGTTCAGGGCACCAACTGGTTTATGATGTCGGCACAAACCAGGCCGCAATAATCAAATATAAATTTCTTATAGGCAAAATAAGGAAGCAAAAGCACGGTTGGGGTATGGGGAACCTTTAATTTGTTTTCAGAAGCTTACAACTTGATCCTTGTTAATTAGATTTATACATTTACATGTTTCAATACGTGTAAAGATGGATTTAAAACAGGTTGAGAAGATTGCGAAGGCGCTGGGCGATATAAACCGGTTGAAAATATTACAGTACATGCACCAGCACGAAGGCAAAATTGAGTGCATGGAAATATGCAACATTATTGATCTGGCTCAGCCTTCTATTAGCCACCACATTAAAAAATTAACTGAAGCCGGCTTAATTGAGCCGCAAAAAGAAGGTCGCTATTATATGTATACCCTGAATCAACACATCTGGGACCAATATATTCACGTAATGAAAACCTTGCAGGTATAATTTTTTTATCCTATCAATCGAAACTTTTAAATATATAAATATAATCAGACATGTCACAGCAGAAAAAGCTTTCCGATATAGATTTATCCGTGCTGGATTTGGTAACCATTCCGGCCGGCAGTACCCCCACCGCAGCCATGAAAAATTCTTTAGATTTGGCGCAGCACACCGAACAATGGGGTTATAAACGTTTTTGGCTAGCCGAACACCACAACTCAAAAAGCATTGCCAGTACGGCTACAGCAGTTTTAATTGGCTACATTGCGGGCGGTACGACTAATATCCGGGTAGGTTCGGGCGGCGTGATGTTGCCCAACCACGCGCCTTTAATTGTGGCCGAACAATTTGGTACCCTGGAGTCGCTTTACCCCGGCCGCATCGACCTGGGACTGGGCCGCGCGCCCGGCACCGACCAGCTGACAGCTATGGCCCTGCGCCGCAACCTGCACGACTCGGTAGATGAATTCCCGAACAACGTAGCCGAACTGCAAAGCTATTTAGGTCCGGCCGATCCGGCAGCCCGCGTGCGGGCCGTACCCGGCGAAGGCTTGCAGGTGCCTATTTGGTTATTGGGTTCCAGCACGTTCAGCGCCCAGTTGGCCGGTATAATGGGCTTGCCTTTTGCTTTTGCCAGCCATTTTGCACCTACCTTACTGGATACCGCTCTGGAAATTTACCGCGACAGCTTCCAACCTTCCGCTAGTTTAGCCGCGCCCAAAGCCATAGCCTGCGTAAACGTAGTGGCCGCCGATACCGACGAGGAAGCTCATAGATTAGCTACTTCGCTTTATTTGTTTGCGCTGGGCATTATCCGGGGTAACTCCATGCCACTGCAAGCTCCCGTAGAAGACATAGATGCGGTTTGGGACGGTTCGGAGCGGTATGCCGTACACCAAATGTTCCGGTATGCTTTTGTGGGCAGCCCCGACACGGTGGAGAAAAAGCTCCAGGCTTTCCTGAACCAAACCCAGGTAGACGAAATTATGGTGGTATCGCATATATATGACCATGCCGCCCGCTTGCGGTCGTACGAAATACTTTCCCGGCTGCGGCAGCAACAACAGGTGCAAGCCGGCCTGGCTAACCTATAGGTTAAAGCATTAGCAGAAAAGCAGGTTTTAATTGAAGCCTGCTTTTCTAAAACTGGTAGCGATTGTATCAATCGTAAAAGCAAAAGTATTAAGCAAACCATTTCCCGCCTCTCCGGATTTTTTCTTTTGAAGAAGGCGTAAACACCAACAGAAAGAAAAGTTTGTTTTGGGGCGCCAGATTCGGAGGCAATATAAAAACCTTTCCGGCGTAAGGCGCTTACCCGATCATCATCGAATTAAAAATAAAACATGTCTGAAAACCAACTGGAAAGACGTTTAGGCCTGGGGCAAGCTACTGCCATTAACATGATTGATATGGTAGGTATTGGCCCTTTTATAACCCTGCCCATGGTTATCGGCATGATGAACGGCCCTTATTTTTTATACGCCTGGTTGGCCGGAGCGCTGCTTTCGTTGGTAGATGCTATGATTTGGAGTGAGTTGGGGGCGGCCTTTCCCAGGGCTGGCGGCTCTTATAACTTCCTGAAAGAAGCTTACGGCAAAAGCGGCTTGGGTCGGTTAATGAGTTTTCTTTTTGTTTGGCAAACCATGATTCAGGCGCCTTTGGTTATTGCGTCGGCGGCCATTGGTTTCGCGGCTTATTTTTCTTACCTGGTTCCGCTAAGCCCTTTAGGCGCAAAATTAGTGAGCGGCGGGGTAGTGCTTTTAATCATGCTGCTGCTTTATCGCAAAATTGAGGCCATTGGCAAAATAAGTGTGTTTTTGTGGGGCGGCGTTATTCTTACCCTTGGCTGGATAATTGGCGGTGGCATAGCCCACGGAAATTTTATGCAACCCCTGCGGGAGATGAACCAGGGCTTAACGGTTAATTATGCTTTTGTTACCGCTATTGGTTTTGCCAGCGTTAAAACGGTTTATAGCTACCTGGGCTATTACAATGTTTGCCATTTGGGCAGCGAAATTATTAATCCAAGCAAAAACATTCCGCGCAGCATGTTTTTATCTATTGCGGGTATTGCGGTTTTGTACCTGCTCATGAATATAAGTGTGGTAAGTGTAATACCGTGGCAGCAGGCCAAAGAAAGTGAATTTGTAGTAAGCGAATTTATGCAGCAATTAGCCGGCGATATGGCCGCTAAAATTGTTACCTGCCTTATTTTGTGGGTGGCCTTTGCTTCGGTGTTTTCGGCTACGCTGGGTTACAGCCGCATTCCGTACGCCGCTGCCGCCGATGGTGCTTTTTTTAAGGTATTTGCCAATTTACATCCTACCAAACATTTTCCGCATATTTCGCTCTTGGTTTTGGGCGGGGTAGGTTTTGTATTTAGCTTGTTATTCCGGCTAAGCGATGTAATTAGTGCCATTCTGGCCATGCGCATTTTAATACAGTTTATTGGGCAAGCCATTGGCTTGTTGCTGTTACGAAAAAGCCGCCGCTCATCTGAGTTTCCGTATAAAATGCCTTTGTTTCCGCTGCCCCTTATTTTAGGTATTGCGCTTTGGTTCGGGATTTTGCTTTCTACGGGTTTAACCCTCGTGTTATCCGGCATACTCGTAATTGCCACCGGCGTAGTGGTATATTTTGTAAAAGCCCGGCTGCATAAAGAATGGCCGTTTGGGGTAAAAAATAATTGAAATAGCCGTTGCTAATGTGGCGCGCCATTATTTTTGAAAGCTGTCTCCTAGAAGCCAGAGTGGCTTGTTTATATATCGACTAATTTTTACTTAGGCTTACTGGTTTAGGTTAAGCTATTTTCCTGGAGTAAACAGGCGTTTAGGTTGTACCAACAAGTGTCGGGACGAAAATAATTAGATATTTTGATTAGGTGTAATTTTACTATCTCTGCCCCTCCTAAAACAGGAGGGGAGCTTTTTAGTCTAATCCAAAGTTATAACCTATTAAAATTATTAGTGTTCTGTTAATTCTTTTAATCGTACAGCATTATTGTTTGCTTTCCATTCCTCTTGTAATTGCTTGGAGGTTTTCCGGCTTCCATCGGGACTCCAACCAGGAGGGCCGAATACGTAAAACCATTTTTCGCGCCAGGTTTTCGCCTGGTGCACATCTTTCCAGATATCATTAAATTCATGGAAGTTCAGCGTAATGGGGTTATGGCCGGTGGGAGGGTGCAGTACGCCAAATTTAGTTTCGAGGTGCTCGTCCTTGTCTAAGTAAGTGCCGAAGAGTCGGTCCCAAATAAGCAGGATGCCACCATGATTGCGGTCCAGGTATTCTATGTTGCAGGCATGGTGCACCTGGTGTACCCACGGATTGTTAAATATTTGCCCCAACCAGCCCAATCTGGGTACCAGCGTGGTATGCAGAAAAAACTGGTAAATAGAATTAAACGACATGCATAGGGCAATCATAACCGGATTAAAGCCCAGGATCGGCATCCATAGCCAATAAACGGGCTTATAAAGAAAGATGGTCCAGCCGTTACGGAAAGCAGTTCCTAAGTTAAATTTTTCAGAAGAATGATGCACCAGGTGGGCTGCCCAAAATAATCGGATGGTATGGCAGAAACGGTGATGCCAGTAGAAGTTAAAATCATCGCCAATCAGGCAGAGCACCCAGGCCCACCATGCCCAACCTATATTGCTGTAGCCTAAATACTCCTGGCGGAGCGGTTCAAAAAGCTTGTAAAACAATAAAAAAAGCCCAATTTGATAGGCTTTGGTAAGAGAATTAAAAGCCGCGGCTCCCAATCCCACCCAGGTACTGGCCACCGAATCTTTGAAGTTGTACAGTTCCCGGTCTTCGCGATAGCTAATGTAAGCCTCTCCCAGAATAAGCAAGGCAAAAACCGGGATGAAATACACGAAGGGATTAGGCATGTTGTCAAAAAGGATTTCCATAATAATTAGATACAATCAAAAATATAAATAAGTAATTAACCCAACAGCGCACCTTGCTTTTTCAAGAACACGCTACATACTGGTTATAGCCTTTTACCTTTCTTTGCACTGAAGCCATGTTTCTTCCGGAAACGGGCCACTTCTATTAATTAGCATAAACTTGGCCTTGTTTATAGCGGCAAACCGGTAAAAACTAAGTAAAAGCCAGGATACCCGCGCCAGATACAGAACCAAATTAAATGGCCGGAAGCGCTTTTAAATATCATATCGATATAAGCTGTATTTTCTAGTGATAAAATTTTAATATCTTAACCCAAATGCTATAATTTAATTAATAAATCCGGGTAAAAGTTTAATCTCTTGTAAATAAATTAGTTTGCTGCTTTTAGAGTAGCTTTTTTATGCCAATATACATAGATTGAATGACCATAATTTATACTGTATTTTAAGGTAAAGCAAAAAGTTAATTAAAGAACTAATTAAATGATGTTACACAAAACCAGCAAAAGCTGAATTAATTACCATCCGTTATCGTCATCCCAACAAATCTGTCCGGAAGGCAGTTGGTTAGATTCCTGCGGAATGATGGACGTGAGCGCAAATATCTTAAATTCTTCTTTTATTTAATGACTTGCATATTATCTCTAAATTAAGTATTAGCATTTAAATTAACCAAGTAAGTGTACAAAATTAGGTTAAAGTATTCAGTTTTTCTGTCTGGTCATTTTTCAAATTCTTGCAGCAGGACTAAGTTCGATAGTTTAATCTATTTCTGGCCTCATACTTATTATTTATTACTGTTACTTTATTGCTAATCAAATACTTGAATGTTTATAACTGAAAGCTGATTATTTACTTATAAAAATATGTTTGATAGAAGATCATTTTTGAAAGCTACCGGCGCTTTAGCAGTTGCTGGTATTTTGCCTGGTTTAAGCCGGGGAAATTCATTATTGGGAAGTCTGGCCGCTAAATATCCGCCTGTTGGGTTACAAACCTATACGTTAAATTTTTTGTGGTCGGAACAGGACGCAGATACCAAGGCCGTTTTAAAGCAAATAGCCGATATGGGTATTAAAGAATTAGAAACCGCCTCCGGTACAACTACCGGCCTTTATTACGGGCATAAGCCTAAGGAGTTTGCCGCTATGGTAAACGATTTAGGTATGAAATGGGTAGGCAATCACGTCGGCGGCCTTCCGCGGACCAGAACGGCTCCGCCAGCAAATGCTGCCGGAACTCCCGGCACACCAGCCGCACCGGCCCGTCCGCCCATGCCGGGTGGGCAGCGCACCAATTTGCGGGATAACATGCAACAAGTAGTAGATGAAGCAGCAGAAGGAGGCTGTTCCTGGGTAATTTGTTCGAGCTCGGCGGAGTCTAATATGGATGAGATTAAGCAAACCACCGAAATTTTTTCTAAAACCGGTGAGGCGGCCCGCAAAAACAACATGAAATTTGCGTATCATAATCACCAGTCAGAATTCGACAAAATTGACGGTGTTAGTGCGTACGATTATATTTTAGGGCAAACAAATAAAAATGAGGTTTTTATGGAGCTTGATCTGGCTTGGGCCACGCAGGCCGGCATGGATCCGGTAGCCATGTTTAAGCAATATCCGAACCGTTTCCCGCTCTGGCACGTGAAAGATATCGACCCGACTACAAACCGGCCTTGCCCCATCGGAACCGGCAAAGTTGACTTTAAACGGATCTTTGCCAATTCAAAACTTTCCGGGGTGCAACATACTTTTATCGAGCAGGATGGCGCCAAATCTGTTGATGACCCGGCGGCCAGTGTAAAATGGTTAAAAACAAATATTTATTCCTAGTACAGGTACTGCCAATAACATTTAACCTAAAATCAGGTAGAAATTAGAATAAAGTAAAAAGGGCAGGCTTTTTTAAGCCTGCCCTTTTGGTTATTAAGGTACAATAACAATTTTACCGGTAGTATGGTGGGTTTCTATTTGCTCGAAAGCTTTAATAGCGTCAGCTAAGGAATACGTTTGACTAACGTGTACTTTCAGTTTGTCCGCTTCGGCTAATTCGGCTAAAATGGCCAGCTCCCGGGAGTTTGGCTCTACAAAAACGTATTGGAAATGGATGTTTGAGTCCAGGTCTTGCCCGTGGTTTAGAATGGAAACCAGTTTGCCACCGGTTTTTAAAGCGCTTAAACTTTGGCTGAAGGTTTCGCCGCTGGCGCAGTCAAAAATAAGGTCTACACCGTCCGGAAATATTTTTTTTACCGCCTCGCCAATATGGTTGTTATGATAGTTGATGGTGTGATTGGCGCCTAGTTCCTGCATAAACGCATGGTTTTTTTCGCTGGCTACGCCAATTACTACGGCACCGGCATTTTTGGCCAGTTGGATGCCTAATGAACCAACTCCGCCTGATGCGCCTAATATCAAAATGCTTTGGTTTTCTTTTAACTGGCCGGCATCAAAAATAGATTGATAGGCGGTAAGTCCCACCAACGGAATACCGGCCGCTTCGGCAAAAGACAAGTTTTTAGGTTTAAGGGCAATATAACTTTCCGGAATAACAAGATATTCGGCAAAAGTACCCTGCTGCACCGTGGGCCGGCGGGCGTAAGCATATACTTCGTCGCCTACATTGAAACGGCGGGCACTGTAGCTGCGTTCTTCTATTACCCCGGCCACGTCCCAGCCCGGAATAGCCGGAAACGAAACCGGAATAAAATCTTTTAAATATCCTTCGCGCACGGCGGCATCTACCGGGTTTACGCCCGCAGCTTTAATTCTAATCAATACTTCGCCTTCCTGCAGTTCCGGGATCGGCAAAGTGCCTGTTTTAACTTTGTCCCGTCCTCCGAATTCCTCGAAATAGGCAGCGTTCATTTGTTTCTCCATATATATCTTCTTTTTACGTTTTAGATCGCATCCGTTTAATTACTTTTTTATACTGCCCGGGAAAGAGGATGGTTATAAAGCTAAAATTGATTAAACATTTTACCCGGCAGGGAAGGCAACGCCGGATAAACGTTCACATTCCGAAATAAACTTATCCTGTATACTGGTATTGGCGGCAGCTGGATGAAAAGCCTTAAGCTTCTGGTGATAAAAGTACTGGCCACTCACCAAGGCTTCCAAATCGTTGCTGACAGCCAGCCAAACCTGGGTTTTAGGTGCTTCGGTTAAACTATCCGGGGCTCCGGCTCCGCCCATTTTGGTGGCTACCCAGCCGGGTTCTAAAGCGTTTGCAAATACCTGGGACCATTTGCGGGCTACCGCGAAGGCCAAAATTAAATCGTGTAATTTTGAATCAGCATAGGCGCGGTAACCATTCCAGGGCCGCTCGTTCCAGATCAGGTCTTTTAAACTGGCATCGCCTTCGCGGTGGAGCCCGGAGCTCAGGTAAATTAACCGTTTGGGCCGGTTTATGAGGCAGGTCAGGATGTAAGGCGCCAAACTGTTTACGGCAAATACCTGCGGCAGCCCGTCGGCGGTTGCAATGCGGCGCGGCTCCCGGTAACTGATAGCGGCGTTATGAATAACGGCATCGAAGAGGCCCAGCTTATTTACCTGTTCGGCAAGTTGTTTGGTTTCTGCTATACTGGATAAGTCGCCGGTTACAACTCCCTGCGCTCCCCGGACTGCTGCCAGCGCCTCTTCGGCTCTTTTTTTATGGCGGGCATGTAAAACCACCTGGTGCCCATCCCGAACCAATAATTTAGCTGCCATTTGGCCTAAGCCATCGGCTGAGCCGGTTATAAATATGCGTGCCATTATTGCTGCTTTTATATAATCATTACGGAGAGTTTAAGCATATAAGTGCCAGGACGAAAATAAATATATATTGTCATCAGGTGTAATTTTACCACCCCTGCTCCTCCTAATATAGGAGGGAAGCTTTTTAATTCATTTTTAATGAAGCCAAATGTATATTTATAATTATTCAACTACTTATATGCCCTGCTGCGGAACGAATGGTGATTGTTTTTTCGAGTATTTTACAAATAAAGTAAGATGCTGGGGAGCAGCACGGCTTCTATTTAATTGAAATAAAATCAGGAGTTGTAAAAGCTTTTTTTTAAGGGAATAGATTGATATAAATCGTATTTACGGGTTGTTGCGGTTCGTGCACCACAACGGCTACACAAGTTTGGCTGGGATTAAATTCAAACGCAATACCGCTGGCCGCATCATCCAGGATAGTGATGGATTGTTTTGTTTTTACGGAAGTATAAGTTTTCGCTGCCTTTAAGTTAGGAAAAGCCTGCTGAATAGCTTTCAACGGCGTGCCGACTCCTACATGACCGGCTGTTTGAAAGAAAGGCGAAGTAACCCGGATTTGTTTTACCCGGCTGGCTTCGTCGGGGCCGCCCATGTTGGTAGCAAAGTAAATAGTTGTTTCTTTCCGGATTGTATCGGAGGCGGTTGGCCGGGAATACCAGACAGCCCAGGATTTTCCCATAGCTGCATCCGACCTGTCGCTTTTACCCAGGATTTGGTTTATCACTTCGGCTTTCATTTGCAAAGCGGTTTGGCCGATGCTTTTTCCCGGGACAATCAGTTGCGCCGGCGTTATGCTTTTATTTTTTTCTTCGGTTGAAGCTCCCGATCTATCCGGCGAATTTATTGCTTCAGAGCTGTCGGCTATTATTGTTTGTTTGGCGCTGTCTGTTTCTTTCGTTTCGTTTTGCTTTGGCTGGCAGTTACTTAAAAGTAAGACTATCCCCAAAAAGCTTTGTGTTTGTTTTCCAATCATGTTTTTGTTTTTATATTTCCCTGAACTTTAATTACTGCTGCTACGCAAACTTGGTACGTATAATAACTGGTATTTATTTTGTCCGGAAAAAATGAGCGCAATCTACTGCCTCAAAAATAAGATTATAAGTCGTGGTGTCAGCTAGGTATTCGCGGCCGGTACTATTGCTATAACTATAAGGCTTTTGCCGTAATTGGTTGTTGGTTAATATGAATTGAACCAGGAGCGAATCAGTTTGGCCTTCCTGCCTGAAAAACCAGGTGGCCGAAATTTTGTTTCCGACTTTCGTTCCCTGCAAAGTGCCTTTTCGACTGTCTTTTTCGAAAGGTGAATTAATATAGCTGCCCGATACCTGCGTATTGTCTATTTTTAACTGTACCCAAGCCGTATCCTGGTTTTGCCTACCCGATATTTGCCGGAAGCACAAGTTTGCCGCGGTAATTTCCGTTGTTTGGGGTGATGCTTTGGGCTTATTGTTAGCAGCAGATTGATTTTCTTTTTCCGGTTGGTGGCAAGCGCAGATAAAACACAGCCCTATTACTTTTAAGCGCGTTGTTTTAGTTGGGTAAGCCATACTACTTTTAATTTTATTTACTTTAATGTTTACTTTCCCGCCACTGCGCATGCTGTCGCCGTACACCGTTACCTTATCGCCACGCCAATATTTAATTTCTGGTCTTCCCGGCTTGTAACCACGTGTAACATTGCTATGCAATTCCCTGCGTCCTAACAAAGGACTGCTACCTACAGGATGCTTTATTTAGTTGTGCTGCTATTATTTCGCCTTACTAAACTTTACCGGCGGTTTCCGGTGTTTAGTGCCTTGCTCGTAGGCGTAAGTTAGTTTGATAAGGGTTGGTTCGGCATACATATCGCTGAGGAACTGCAGGCCGGCCGGCAGGTTATTGTAAGTAAAACCCATGGGAACGGTAAAGGCCGGCAGGCCGGTGTGGGGCGCAATTATCTGGCTGTTATCACCTTTGTAGCCTTCAAAATCGCCAACTTTTGCGGGTGGGTTGTTCCAGGTGGGATAAATAATGGCATCTACCCGGTATTGTTTCATGGCAGCTACCACCGCCTCCCGGAACGCAATTCTCCGGGTATCGTGGTATGCGTCCGTACAGGTGGTAGATCCTTCTTTTGCCGACTCATGATGGCTCAGGTGGTATTTTAAGTTGTCTTCTATGTAGGGTGCGTATTTACCGGAGGCTACAATTTCCTGCAGGTTCTTTACTGGTACGTTGGGGCCTAAAGATGCCAAATACCGGTTGATATCGCTCTGAAATACCGAACACCATTGGTCTTTTTGCAGGCTGTCGAAATTGGCTACGGTAAAAGGATCTACTACTTCCGCGCCTAGCCGTTTCAGATCGGCTACGGCCTGGTCGAACAAAGCTTTTACCTGCGGATCCGGATCTTTTTCACTCAGGGTCCGGAACACGCCGATGCGGGCACCTTTTAAGCCGTTTTTATCGAGGAACTGGACGTAGCTGTCTGGTACTTTGCCCTGGCTATATCGGGTAAGGGGATCGGCCGGGTCATAGCCCGCAATTACTTCCAGAATACGGGTAGCATCTTCTACGGTCCGGGCCATGGGACCACCTACATCGTTGCGCAGGTAAAGCGGGGCAATACCGGCGCGGCTCGTCAGGCCCATGGTGGAGCGGAAGCCCACCAGCGCATTGTGCGAAGACGGCCCGCGAATGGAGTTACCGGTATCGGTACCCAAACCTACGGTGCCCAGGTTGGCAGCTACCGCGGCCGCCGTACCGCCACTGGAGCCGGCGGGCACATGTTCCAGGTTGTAAGGGTTTAGGGTTTCGCCGGCAATAGAGCTAATAGACACCATCGGGCTGAAGGCCCATTCGGCCATGTTGGATTTTGCCAGTACAATGGCACCGGCTTCCTGCAGCACCCGGACCTGGTAGGCATCTTCGGTCGGGACAAAACCTTTGAGGGCCAGCGAGCCGGCGGTGGTTTGTAAACCTTTGGTATTGTAATTATCCTTTACAATAAGCGGTATGCAATGCAGCTTCCGCAGTTTACGGGTACGGCGATATTCGGCATCCAGCTCGCGGGCCATTTGCAGGGCTTCCGGATTGGTGAGGACAATGGCATTTAGCTTCGTGGGTTTATCATAGGTTTGGATGCGCTGCAGGTAAGTTGAAACAAGCTGTTCACAATTACAAGTGCCTTTTTGGAAAGCCTGATGAATAGCCGAAATAGTGGTTTCCTCCACTTCAAATTTGCCAACAGATGCCGCGCCTTTTCCCGCCGGCCGGGTACAGGTACTAAATAGCACCAAACAGCATAAACCAAAAGAAACAATTATAAATAAATGACGCATCGTGTAGTTCAGGTTATAAAATTTTAATACTCTGTTTTATGCATTACCAGCCAATGCCGTAATCTTCGCCGTGGTTGCTGGAGCCACCCCACATACTGCCGTGTTGCCAATCAAAATAAATGGCGTTTATGGGACCACTGGTACGGTCGTCGAAACTTAAAGTGTAACCCATTTTCTTTAGTTCGTTGCGTACGGTTTCCGGGGTGCTGTCGTGCAATAAAATCTGTCCCGGTTTAGGCGTGCGGTCTTCGGTTTTAGTGCCGCCCAGCGATAGCCAGAGTTGGTTCGTATTAATGTTGGCTGCTTCGGAAGCTTGCTGCACTGTCATGCCGAATTCTACTACGTTCAAAAAACATTGCAGCAGGTTTTGCTCCTGGGTATCGCCGCCCTGAACCGCAAAAGATAAATATGGTTTGCCGTCTTTTAGTGCCATAGAAGGGGTTAAGGTTACCCGCGGCCTTTTGCCCGGTTCTACCACGTTAAAAGGATTGATAGCCGGGGCCAACACAAAGCTCTGCATACGCTGACTCATGCCTATTCCGGTATTGCCGGCAATGCAGGCCGGTAACCAGCCACCGCTGGGCGTAATAGATACCACCCAACCTGCTTTATCGGCGGCTTCTACGGTAGTGGTACCTTTCCATAAATTATCCTGGTATTCTACCATCGAAGAACTGTTCCGCATATCGTGGGTGGGCGCAAAGTTGCGTTTGGAGTTATCCATTTCGTAACCCCGGCTTTTGAGCAGTTTTAGATAAGGGTTCTTTTTGCCTTCTGCTGCATAAGGATCGCCGGGACCAATGTTGGCGTTGTTTTTATCATATTGAATCAGGGCCGCCCGTTGCTTTGCGTATTCTTTGCTTAGTAAGCCTTGCATGGGTTCCTGCGGCGGAAAGTAAGAATCGCCGTAGTAAAAATCGCGGTCGGCAAAAGCCAAGCTCATGCTTTGGTACAAGGTATGGATGTATTTAGCGCTGTTATAGCCCATGCTCTTCAGGTCAAAGTTTTCCAGGATGTTCAGGGCTTGCAGCAAAGCCGGGCCTTGCGTCCACTGTTGTAGTTTATACACATCTACCCCTTTGTAATTTACTTTCAGAGGTTCTTCTTCAATCGGTTTCCATTTTGCCAAATCCTGCATTGTAATCAGGCCACCTTGTTCCTGGGCGCCCCGCACAAATTCCTGGGCAATATCGCCTTTGTAAAAACGGTCGTAAGCCGCCATAATGGCATCTTTCCGGCTTTTGCCGTTTTTCAGGGCTTCTTTTTCGGCTTCTACCATTTTGGTAAGGGTTTGCAGTAAATCTTTTTGCACAAATATCTCTCCGGCTTCAGGGGCTTCTCTTTTTTCGCCGGGGTGCGTCAGGAATACTTTCTTGCTGTAAGGCCATTGCTTAATATGTTCCTTACCGCGTTCGATGCTGTTGGCCGTCTGAGCTTCTATGGGATAGCCGGCCGCCATTTCCAGGGCGGGAGTCAGTACTTGTTCCAGGCTTAAAGTGCCGTAGTTGGCCAGCATATACAGCAGCCCGCCGGCAGTACCAGGCGTAGTAGCAGCCAAAGGACCGTATTCTGGCGGAAAGTTATAGCCTTTCTTTATAAAGAAATCGGCGGTAGCACCGGTAGGAGCCACGCCCATGGCATTAATAGCGATTACTTTTTTAGTTTTCGGGTTGTAAATCAAAGCCTGGGTTTCACCACCCCAACTGAGTACATCCCACATGGTGCAGGTAGCCGCCAGCATGGCGCAGGCCGCATCTACAGCATTCCCACCTTTCTGGAAGGTCATGGCCCCGGCCGTAGCCGCCATAGGCTTACCTGTAATGGCCATCCAGTTTTTGCCGTGTAAAGGCGGCTTCTGGGTTTGTTGCGCCCAGGTGGGGAGGGTAGAGATTAATAAAATGAGTAAGGCTAACTGGTTTTTCATAAAAATTTCTTTTGCCGATTAAATTTAGTCTAAAAATTAGAAAGCCAACTTGCTGAAGGCATAAAATTGATTAATGAGGAAGCCTGTTAAATTTCAGGACGGGAGCTACGCAAATGTTTGATAACTCCGGCCGGATTGTTTCTGGTACAGCAAAGAAGGCAGTAGTGTTGCGGGTAAAGCTAAAATAGCTATCACACTTCATGCCGGCTACGACCTGTTTTATAGATTTTCCTTCGGAAATAAAATAACTTAAGAAGTAAGTAGTGCTACTGATGTCATGGACATATTGGAGTGTTTGTAGAGTGTCGATCAGCAGATAAATTTAATGCTTAGTTACAATAACGAACAGTTACTAAAATTTTCTTCTATTTTTTTTAGAATTCTGTGTTTTAATCAACTTAGTATAGAAATAGTTAAAATATGTGATTGATTGTTCAGATGCAATGTTAGGTTGAAATAATTATATTAATTCCTGAAAACAGGTTAAAGTTAGTCTGAATAATTGTAAATATATCTTGTTAATATATAACAGAATATATAATTTGCTGTTGTTAAAGCAATTTTCCCACCTTAAATCATCCAACACTATGAAACAAAGATTAACTACCCTGTTTTTTAGCTTTAGTCTGCTGGTAACTACAGGCTGTCGTGAAATTTATGACTACTTTGAGGAAGCAGAACCTGCGGTTTTAACGGTCAAAGAACATGTTTCCGGGTTAGCTGCCCCCCTGGGTTTGGCGCTCGATAACCAAGAACGATTATGGGTAACGGAAGTTGGCACCGGGAATAATGATGGAAAAGTATCGGTTATTATGCCAAACGGTTCTAAATACGTGGTGATTGCTGGTTTTCCTTCTTCTAGGGGAGGAGCGGGTGGCTCGGAGGAGATTACCGGACTCAATCACCTGTTAGTAAAAGATAACATGCTTTATATTTTACATGCAAACGGATTTTTATATAAAGCTAATGTCAGTTCCTTTAAACCGGGGAATACGCCTTTACAAGCCAGTGCACTAATGAAAGAGGACATAGGGACCTTTGTCGTAAGTTATGATTTTGCCGATGATACCGAAGAATCTAATCCTTATAACTTAACCATGGGGCCAAGTGGTGACCTCTTTATTACCGATGCTGCGGCTAATGCGGTTATTCGCCGCAATGCTTCCGGGCAGTTAAGCGTATTTGCAACCTTCCCGGACATTGAAAATCCTACCCAGCTGGGACCGCCTGTCATAGATCCGGTACCAACCAGTATTGCTTTTAACGGGCAAAATTTTTATGTAACCACCTTAACCGGCTTTCCTTTTCCCACCGGCAGCGCCCGCATTTATACGATAGACCTTTCGGGTAATGTTTCTTTATACCAGGAAGGGTTTACTACTTTAATCGATATGACCTTGGATCCGGTTAATATACCTGTAGTAGTAGAATACGCCCAGTTTACGCTTCAAGGTTTTGGGTCTAATACCGGACGGGTAGTAGTTGCTACCGAAGACGGGTCGTCCGTCCTGGCATCCGGATTAAACCTGCCAACCGCTGTGGTCAGAAGTGGCCTTATCACCTATTATGTAAATAGTTTAGCCGATGGTAAAATATTTAAGATTACCCTGAAATAAGAAGCGCTCTTGTTTCGGCAACTATAGTTGTTTGTGGCATTATGCTGATTGGAGTCTTCCGCCGGAGGACTCCATTTTTTATGCCTGCAGCGCAACCGCGACTTCTAAAAAAATAAACATTATTTCTCTTTAATGCCTGCAGATACCGGGCTTATGCTGCATTTTGTCACAAATTATCATTAATTCGGGTAAAAAAATAAGGCTTAGCAGGTTTAATGATAATTTTTAACTAAATTTCCCAAATCGTTAACTTACTTTTATATTAAGTTGATTGTTGTTGTAAAAAGCACAAGTAAAAAGAAGTTAGGCTGCTTTATTAATAACGTATGCGGCTGCGCTGAATAAATAGTAAAAGCACCCATTGCAAAACTTCTTTAAACAAAAGTGTTGCTTGCTAATATGTATTCCTGAATACCTCATGAAAAAAATCCTTATTCTTTTCTTATTACCCCTGCAACTGGTAGCCCAATCTTTTACCCAAAAAGAGATAAACGGCTGGCAGCAACAGGCCAAAAATGTTACCATTATCCGCGACAATTATGGTATTCCGCATATTTACGGCAAAACGGATGCCGATGCGGTTTTTGGCTTATTGTATGCCCAGTGCGAAGACGATTTTAAACGGGTAGAAATGAATTATATTGAAAAGCTGGGCCGCATGGCCGAGTTGAAAGGCGAATCGGAGTTGTATAACGATTTGCTCATTAAATTACTCATTGATTCTACTGAAGCTGTAGCCGATTACAACAAAGCAGAACCGTGGTTAAAGAAATTAATGAACGCCTACGCCGACGGTATTAATTATTATTTGTATAAAAATCCGCAGGTAAAACCCGCTTTGCTGCGCCGCTTTAAACCCTGGTACCCGCTGCTCTGGACCGACGGCAGCATTGGCGCGATCAGCACTGCTGATATAACCACCACCGAATTAAAGAATTTCTATACCGGCGCTAACGAATTTACGGGCGCCGTACCGGCCAAAAAAGCAGAAAAGTCAGAATTGCCCAGCGGATCGAACGGATTTGCTTTTGCACCGGCTAAAACTGCCTCCGGCAATGCTATTTTGTATATCAACCCGCACGTAACCTTTTACTTCCGGCCCGAAGTACAAGTGCATAGCGAAGAAGGTTTAAATGCTTACGGTGCGGTAACCTGGGGGCAGTTTTTTGTTTACCAGGGCTTTAACGATTACTGCGGCTGGATGCACACTTCCAGTGCCGTGGATGTAGCCGATACGTACGAAGAAAAAATTATAAAGAATGATAAAGGCCTGTTTTATGAATATAACAATACCCTGAAACCGGTACAACAGAAACAAATTAGTATCCGCTACCGCGAAGGAAATGAGCTTAAAACCAAAACCATTAACGCTTTTTATACCCATCACGGCCCGGTGATGGCCAAGCGCAACGGCAAATGGATTAGCCTGAAATCTTATAACCGGTCAATGACCAGTTTAGTGCAAAGCTGGCAACGCACCAAAGCCAAAGGTTTTGCGGAATACAAAAAAGTAATGGAGTTAAAGGCCAATACCTCTAACAATACGGTTTTTGCCGATAATAAAGGCAATATTGCTTACTGGCACGGCAACTTTGTGCCAGTACGGGATAAAGCCCTGGATTGGTCGCAACCGGTAGATGGCACCAAAGCTGCCACGGAATGGCAAGGATTACATAAAGTAGAGGAAACGGTACATTTGTATAACCCCACCAATGGCTGGATTCAGAACTGTAATTCTACGCCTTTTACCGCCGCTGGGCCAAACAGTCCGAAAAAAGCAGATTACCCGGCGTACATGGCGCCCGATGGCGAAAATTTCCGGGGCATTAACGCCGTTAACGTATTAAGCAGTAACGATAAATATACGCTAGATAAAGTAATTGCGGCCGGTTATAATACGCATTTGGCTGCTTTTGATGTATTGGTGCCCGCATTGCTGAAAGCATTCGCAGAAAATAAAAACAACGCCACTTACCAATCGCTAAGCGAACCTGTTAAACTTTTAGCCGCCTGGGACCGGAATTCTTCCGAAACTTCGGTAGCTACTACCCTGGCCATAGAATGGGCACAGAAGCTAAATGCCGCTATCCGCAGTGTTTATATTGCCCAAGGTGAAGCCGACCATGTGCAGAAAACAAAACAATTTGCCCAAACTGCTTCGTCCGAACAACTACTACAACCCATGCTGGCGGTAATGCAGGAACTGCAAACAAAATTCGGGAACTGGCAGGTAGCCTGGGGCGATATTAACCGCTACCAACGCCTGACTGGTAACCTCGATCAACAATATGATGATAGTAAGCCCAGTCTGCCCAGCGGTTTTGCGCCTTCTACCTGGGGGGCTTTACCTTCTTTTGTCAGCCGCACGTATCCGGGCACGAACAAACGCTATGGCTATAATGGCAACAGCTTTGTTTGTGCTGTAGAATTTGGTAAAAAAATTAAAGCTAAATCGTTGCTGGCCGGCGGCAACAGTGGCGATCCTAACTCCAAACATTTTAACGATCAGGCGCTGATGTACACCAAAGGCCGGTTTAAAGATGTATTATTTTATAAAGAAGATGTCCTGAAAAATGCCGAAAAAACTTATCATCCTGGTGAGTAAATATTGAGGTAAGTAATCAGACATATTAAACCATTATAATTAAAAATGCTGGCGAAAGCTGCCGGTTTGATTACAAAATAAAAGCTGTTTGAACATCTCACCCTTAGCGCTTTCGCTTATTTTGTATTTAAGGAACGGTGCCAGACAGTTGTTTAGGTAAGCTCAATATTACCTGGATATTGGTGTATCAATCGAAGCTTGTTTTAGAAGGGACAGGGGATATCAATAACCAACTAATATTATTTACCTGTCTTTTTGGTTTTTAAGTAGTTGGAACATTATAAATACACATTTGGCTTCATTAAAAATGAATTGAAATCTCCCCTCCTGTTTTAGGAGGGGCAGGGGTGGTAAAATTACTCCTAATGATAATACATAATTATTTTCGTTTATCACTTACTTATATATCTCAAAATTCATTTAAATGCGAAAATTTCCAAAATTACTCTTACTTTCGTTGCTCCTGTCCGGGAGCTTAGCTTTTGCTCAAAGTAAAGATCCGGTTGTAGATAATATTGTACAAGAAGCTACGCAACATTCACAGCTGGAAAACCTGGCCCACGAATTAATAGATGTAATTGGGCCCCGCCTGGTAGGCACTCCGCAAATGAAACAAGCCAATGATTGGGCAGTAGCAAAGTATAAAGATTGGGGCATTACTGCCCGCAACGAAAAGTGGGGCGAATGGCGTGGCTGGGAAAGAGGAATATCCCATATAGATATGGTATATCCCCGCACCAAGTCCTTAGAAGGCATGCAGCTGGCCTGGAGCCCTAACATGAAAAAAGCCGTAACCGCCGAATTAATTATTATTCCGGAGGTAGCCGATTCAGTGGCTTTTCAGAAATGGTTGCCGACTGTAAAAGGCAAATTCGTGATGGTGTCGATGAACCAGCCTACCGGCCGGCCGGAATATAACTGGAAAGAATTTGCGACTGCTGAATCGTTTGAGAATATGAAGGCGCAAAAAAATGAACAAGCCGAGGCTTGGCGCAAACGTATCGGCAAAACCGGCTATAATACGCGCACTTTACCGGTAGCCCTGGAAAAAGCCGGTGCAGCGGGCGTGGTGGCATCTAATTGGTCCAACGGTTTCGGGGTAAACAAAATATTTAGCGCCTACACCAAAAAAATACCCACCATAGATATTGCCTTAGAGGATTACGGCCTGCTTTACCGGCTAACCGAATCGGGCCATAAACCCCGTGTTACGGTGCGCACCGAATCGAAAGAAAAAGGCGTAGTACCCACCTTTAACACCATTGCGGAAATAAAAGGCACTGAGAAACCAAATGAATACGTTATTTTATCGGCGCATTTCGATTCGTGGGACGGCGGCACAGGCGCTACCGATAATGGCACCGGTACCCTAACCATGATGGAAGCCATGCGCATTCTGAAAAAAGTATACCCCAACCCGAAACGTACCATATTAGTGGGCCACTGGGGCAGCGAAGAACAAGGCTTAAATGGTTCGCGCGCTTTTGTAGAAGATCACCCGGAAATTGTTCAGAATGTGCAGGCGGTATTTAACCAGGACAACGGTACCGGTCGGGTGGTAAACTTGTCGGGACAAGGCTTTTTAAATGCGTATGATTATTTAGGCCGTTGGTTAACCAAAGTGCCCGAAAATATCCGGTCGCAGATAGAAACCAGTTTTCCGGGGCGGCCCGGCACCGGCGGCTCTGATTTTGCTTCTTTTGTAGCAGCCGGGGTTCCCGCCTTTTCTTTAAGCTCTTTAAACTGGTCGTACGGCACGTATACCTGGCACACCAACCGCGACACTTACGATAAAATTGTGTTTGATGATGTGCGGAGCAATGCTATTTTAACGGCTATTCTGGCTTATATGGCCAGTGAAGATCCTAATAAAACCTCGAGGGATAAAAGTGTTTTACCCATTGATGTTAAAACCGGAGAACCCGGCGCCTGGCCAACTCCCGCCAAGCCAAACCGGAAAGGCGGTTTAGATTGATAGTAAGTAAGTGGTTAGTTATTAGTGTTTAGTTTTATTCGTTATTGATAATCCATGAGTGCATGAAGTTTATTGGGCTCTCATCTGTAATTCGGGAGGAAACTATAGGGCTGCTTGCGGAATCGTTTTCTTTCTGAATTTCCTGATTAATAGTTTTAATGCCATAGGTTATTATCAGTTTAAAGCGCACATCTATCAAATATTAGTATAAACCATTTTATAAAAAAAAGCTCAGACCTGATATAAGTCTGAGCTTTTTTATGGATGATTAAAGAAGTAATATACAGTTTTGCAGGGGTACTACCCTTACTGAAACGGTTTGATTAGTTCTTAACTACTTTTTTGGCCAGCACCTGCTTATCAGTTCTAACTTTATACAAGTACGTGCCTTGGGTTAAATTACTACCGTTAAAATTTATGGTATAATTACCGGCAGGTTTATTTTCCGAAACCAGGGTGCTTACTTTCTGGCCCAGCGCGTTGTAAACTTCTACGCTTACATAACCGGCTTGCGGCACGTTATAAGTAACGCTGGTATTGTCTACAAAAGGGTTTGGATAAACGCTTACCTGTTGCTCCGCTGCGTTGGTAAATAAATCTTGTTCTCCGGGCTTTTTAGACGCCGCTGTTGCCGGCTGGGTAGCCGCATTCCATTGGTCGAAAGTACGGGTAACAATAACGGCAAATTCGGCACGGGTTACATTTTGGGTAGGTTTAAAAGAAGCGTGCGTGGTCGGGAACAAATCCAGTAAACCTTGTGATACGGTATAATAAGCATTAATCAGGTTTAGTTCCAAGGCTAAGCTAACAAATCCTTCCAGGCCAGCCGGTATTTTGGCGGCATCTTCAATAGGTATTTGTTTGCCGTCGACGGTTACTGTTACAGTTTTGCCATTGCGTTCCAGGGCATATTGCTGTAGACCTAAACTTTGCACCAGGGTATAAGCTAAACTGGCCCGGTTAACCAAGCCACTGGGCGCAAATTTACCGGTTGAAGCTGGCAGCATGACGCCGTTATATTTTTGCTCCTGATCGCGTAAAGCGGCCCCTTTTGCCGAAACCGATTCGCCTAATAATACCTGGCTGCCCGATAAATCAGAATAAGTTGCGGCGCCATTAGTTGGGAAATATTGCCGGATGGCCTGGCCCATTACTAAGTATTCGGCCAGCTGAATGCGTTTTAGCATGTCGTCGGGTTTAAAGCCATTGCTCAGGCCGTCCATCAGGCGGGCGCTTACCGCCATTTTAATGGAAGACTCGGCTTCGTGGCCCCCAATATCGGTTAAGCCGGTGGTGCCGGTGAGTACCATTTGGGTTAAGCTGCCGCTTATGGTTTCGGGCAGGGCTATACCATTCAGGCCTTCTAATTTTAAAGTCCATTGTCCCGGCGCAGGCGAAGCCACGGCTACACTTCGGTCGTAAGTTGTCGCAAAGGCTACCGGTATACCGGCCCGGTATTCGGTCCCGGCCGGATCAACCAGGATAAGGTTAACCGGATTACCGGTCTGTCCCAAAAGACCGCCCGCACTTATTTTAGCTTCTATACCGGTAGTTCCTTCGGCTACATCAAAAGTAATTTGGTTGCCGGAAGCAAGTGCCGGGTTATAATTAATAGTGAAAGGCGTGGCGTTTACCTGCGAATTAACGCTGCTGTAAAACTTTTTGGAAATATTAAGCGTGGAGCCATAAGCCGGAGCGCGGTAAATTTGATCGATGGCGGCGTAAGCATTTACGTAACCGGAACCCACTTCCCAAGACTCCCGATTTGGAATATTGGTTGCGGTGTTTTGCAAGATTTGTTTTACCTGAGCCGGAGAAAGGGCCGGGTTGGCTTCCAATAGCAGGGCGACAATACCGGCAACGTGCGGCGTTGCCATAGAAGTACCGCTCATGTGGGTGTAGAAAGGCACATGCGCCGGATCCAGGTAAGTAACATCTTGTTCCGCCGATAAGGAGGATACCGGGGCCACTGCCCGGGTAGAAACAATGTCCACGCCCGGCGCCACAATGGAAGGCCGGTTTTCGTAATTCCAAGTTTCCCCGTCCATGCTAAAGCTGCCTTTTTCGCCTTTTACGCCACGGGAAGAGAAATCCGCGAGACGGCCCGCTTTGTCGCCGGCACCTACCGAAATTACCCACGGCGCGATAGCATAAGGGTTGTGCGTATCGGAGCCCGGACCATCGTTACCGGCCGCAAATACCGATACAATACCGTGGTCGTAAGCTTCTTTAGATATTAAGTTTACCGGGTCTAGCGGATCGAAATCGCCGGAAGTACCCCAGGAATTGCTTATTACCCGGATATTATATTGATATTGGTGCGTGAGGGCATAATCGTAGCCACCAATAGCATCCAGAATAAATAACGCTGCTCCGGAGCCATAACCTAATAAGTTGGCGCCCGGCGCTACTCCTTCAAATTTACCCCCGGATCTGGCGCCGTTTCCGCCTACGGTACCCGCGCAATGTGTACCGTGTCCGGAATTGGTATCGGTATTAAGTACATTCTCTTGGTAAGTTACCGGCAACAGGGTGCTAACCGAGTTTAAGTTAATAGAACCCAGTACGTTTTGCACCAGGTGGGTGCCATATTTAATATCTTCGTGCGTGCCGTCTACGCCGCTGTCATTAATCAACACCCCAATTCCTTTGCCCGATAAAGGCAGGCCGTTATTCTTAGCGGTTATAACCGGATCGGTGCGTAATCTTTTTACGCCGGTTAAGTGCGTGGCTTCGTAGTTATAGTAAGAAAGCTTTTTATTTAAATAGATGGATTTTACTTCGGGCCTTTGTGCCAGGGTATTTACCTGGGCGCTGGTAGCCAGAATGCCCGCTACCGGAACTGAATGAAAGGTAACCCCTTGGGTAATGCCTAATTGACTTAATAAACTTAAATGAGCGGGTTGGGGAGCACCTTCGCCGTTAAAAGTTACTACCACTTGTACGGGAGCAGCAGCGGTTTGTAATACTTGCTGTAAAGCTTTATCGATTTTTACCTGGGCAACCACGTTCCCGGTTAAAAAACAGCTAAGAAAGAGTAATATTAAAATTCTTTTCATACGCATGCAGATTAAAGGTTTAAAATAAAAGTTAAGCTTGTAAATATTATATTTTACAGGAAATACAGAGAGATGCCTTCTCCCAAAGAGAGAAGATTTAGGCAGGTAAGTAAAATAAATTTGCTAAAGCAATAAGAAACGGTATCTATTTTGCTAAAAACAAAACAGAACGTAATGCTTAGAAATATAACCGTTTATAGCTGGTTATAAGCGGTTTCAATTTCCGTGGGGAAAGACCAGAGACTAAATAAAAGGAGGTAAGCGAAGTAGAGTTTATTTGCATATATCAATTATTTTTACCGTTTCAAATAAATTACAACCTTATTATTTTTAAGTTTAGTTTAGAAATATGCAATACTGATCGTGAAAAAAAAAGTTTCACCATTTTGTACTTTTTGTAATGCATTATTTTAAACTTTTCAAATTGATCGGAAATACTATCTTTTTTGACTTTATAACCAACAGTTATTACGCAAAAAGAAAATATTTTTATAGGCGATAAAATAGTACAGCTTACCTAACCAGGCGCTTACAAGATTGCATCTGGCAAGCTGACACTGACTGCTTATATGGGGTTAAGTATATTTAAAATCGTGAGGCTTATTTATAAATAAACAGGATATAAGAACAGATTATTTGCCGGAGCTGTTGCCGGATAGTTATCACGTAAGTTTAAAAGAACGATTTTTTTAATAAAAAAGGGCTGCCCGATACAAAGGCAACCCTTATAATTTATAATACTGAAATATATAATAAACTGCAGATTAAGTTACGCCTGTTTTACCAACTGTACTTCGCCTTGCAGTTTTAATTCTTCGCCTAACATAACGCCACCTGTTTCCAGGGCCGCATTGTAGTTAATGCCCCAGTCTTTCCGGTTTATTTTGCCGCTGATAGAAAAACCAGCTTTAACATTTCCCCACGGATCGGTAGCAATACCATTGTTTTCAATCACAAGTTTTACCGGTTTGGTCGTGCTTTTAATGGTTAAATCACCGTAAAGGTTAAAAGTTACATCGTCTACTTTTTCTACTCTGGTAGATTCAAACTTCATGTTAGGATGGTTTCCTACTTCAAAGAAATCGGCGTTGCGTAAATGCTCATCCCGTTGCTCGTTGCTGGTGTTAATAGAGGCAACGTCGACATTGGCTATTACTTTTGCATGGGAAAAATCATCGCCCTCAGTTTCAGCTTCTACGTCGAATTTGGTGAACTTACCCGTAACGTTAGAGATCATTAAATGCTTAATTTTAAAGCCTAATTCACTGTGCGAAGGGTCTAAGACCCATTTTGTCTGTGCCATAATAATATTTATAATTAATATATTGATAGATAAAATTTAGTATTGTTTTATTTTCTAAGCTTCCCTTAACTCCAGCAGAATAGCTCCTATATCAGTAAAGTGGTCGTAAATCACGGGCACGCTGTATTTAATAGCTTCTGCAATTTTACGCATAGAAAGTGCCTGCCATCCTTCCTGCAGTACCAGTTGCCAGGCTGCTTCTAAAATGGAACAACGCAATTCTTCTTTCTGCCGCTGCTTTCTTTTTGCTATCCCATTAATACTATTACCTTTTATAACAGTGTTAGCAAAGGTAATGGGATTATTATTTACTGCAAAAAAAAGAATCGTTTATTTTCTGGTCTTCTCCCGGTCTGCTTTTACTAAGCTTGAATTTAGTTGGAGAGAAGATAAACGGACTGGTACGGGAAAGAATTAAACTTAGGCCGAAAACGGATAATGCGTCTTTAACCCCTGAACAGATTAGATAAAAATGCAGCTATCGCGATTTGTTTAGGTTATGTTTGTTCTTGAGTATCAGCTGCACCACCCAGCTAAACAAAACGGTAGCTACTATTATAATAACTGTTATCAAGCCTGAATTGATAGTATTGGAAAAGCTTCCCAGGTAAGCATATACTGTTGATACCATTAAATGGCCAATGGCAGAATACAAAAGAAAAGTTTTGAAAGGCAAAGAAGTAGTGCCGGCCACAAAAGAAATGGCTTCGGAAAGAATAGGTAAGGCTTTAGAAATGGTAATAGCCGTATTCCCGAACTTCCGGAAAAAATTATTGCTATAGGCTTTGTCTTGCGCAGAAAAAAACTTATCGAAATAAGGGTTTGCACTTCGGCCCAGATAAAAACCAAAAACCGACGATAACAGGCTCGACCCGAAAGAGACTAAGGTTCCGAAAAAAAAACCTAATATTTTCCCGTTTAAAAGCATCAGCAAACTGGAGGGCACCGGTAAAAGTGTATCCAGGGCCAGAAAAGCGAAGCTCAGTAAGGTGTAAGTAGCGATAGATTTATCGGAGTTTAGGTTGGCCTCAATCCACTTTTCTATATCTGCGAACAAAAGAAAGGTAGTTATTATGAGTACGCAGCAAAATATAAATATAAAAAATAAACGTTTCATCGGCTTTAAAGCATTGCTTCTCTTACAAGATAACACGAAAAAACAGGAAGACAGTTATATGCAAAATAGTTTACATTACCCTTAACGTAAGACAAACCAATACTGTAGCCCTATAGGTAACCTGAACGTAACCTGAACTTTAAGTTATTATTAGTTGCTTAATAGTCTGAATAAAAGTAGTTATAACAAGGAAGAAACTGCTGCTTCACCGGAAAGAACAGCCTTAACTTCGGTGCTATTTGCCTCTTAATCATCTGCATTTTACTAATAATCAGGCCGCCGGTAATAACCTTTTAGGTTGATAGCTGTTTCTAAAAAAACAACCCTTAAACCGGATAATCATGGACAGCATCAACCAACAACAACCCGAAAAAAATCACGAAGACCTGCAGGGCCAGCCTGCGGGCCAAAAGTTGAAAGAATTAGCCGAAAAAGCCGACACCTGCTTTTTCTGTACCAAAATAACTACCGGGCAACCATTGAAAGTGCGGCCCATGTCGGTACGCCAAGTAGATGAGAGTGGTAACTTTTGGTTTTTAAGTGCTTCCGACAGCCATAAAAATGCCGATATCCAGGCCGACCCGCAAGTACACCTTTTATTCCAGGGCTCGGCGCACAGCGATTTCCTCAGCGTATTTGGCCTGGCTACCATCAGCCAGAACAAAGAAAAAATAAAAGAACTTTGGAACCCTATTTTAAAAACCTGGTTTACCGAAGGCGAAGATGATCCCCGCATTACTGTAATTAAAATAGAAGCTAAAGAAGGCTATTATTGGGATAACAAGCACGGCAACGCGGTGGCTTTTGCCAAAACCGTGGCCGGCGCCGTTATCGGTCAAACCCTCGACGACTCTATTGAAGGCAAACTAAAGGTGTAAGTAATTCTTCCTATTTAAAGTCCGCAATAACCCCGAACAGTTGTAATCGCTTCGGGAAATATATTTCCGGAGCATCTGTATTATGTCTTGCCGGGAATCAGGGAAAATTGCTCTGGAATGGGGTATTGCAGGAGGTCGGAAAAGATCTACGCAACGGCTGAAAATAAAGGCATGGATAACCGTGCCTGGTTTAATGTAGTATAATATTAATAAATTGGCTTTTTTGCTAGGAAAACAAAGCATTTGGGCTGTAAATGCGAGACGAAGATAAAGGTAAGTTTCAGAAAGCCTGCTGCGCTTTTAAGATCCGGGCAGAGGCTAGTGAGCCTCTTCCGGTAGTATTTATCTAAAAGTGAAATATTTAAACAAATTATGAAAGAAGAAAATAAAATGAGCCGACGCAAAGCAATTGGCGGATTAGGTGCCGGTTTGGCTACCGCTGCAGTGGCTCCCGTTATATCAGTACAAGGAACGCCAAATGCCGCAGCCGCAGCGCCTGATAAATTAGAAGATCCAAAGAATAAATATCCTAAACCACCATTTAAAGAACAATCGCAACCCTGGCCCGGCCTGGCCAGCCAGATGGACCCGCGTCCTGATCATGGTGAGAAAAGTTACAAAGGCTCGGGTCGGCTAAAAGGCCGTAAAGCCTTAATTACCGGCGGCGACTCGGGTATGGGGCGTGCGGCGGCTATTGCGTATGCCCGGGAAGGAGCAGATGTGGCCATTAATTATTTGCCGGCCGAGGAGGCGGATGCAAAAGAAGTAGTTGCCCTGATTAAGGCTGCTGGCCAGAAGGCCATTGCCATTCCGGGCGATATTCGGGAGGAAGCTTTTTGCAAGAAATTAGTAGCCGATGCGGTGCGTGGTTTGGGTGGACTGGATATTCTGGTAAGCAACGCCGCCCGGCAACAAACCAAGCCATCTATTCTGGATATAACTACCGAAGATTTTGACGCAACGATGAAAACCAACATCTACGCCCCCTTCTGGATTATAAAAGCCGCTTTGCCGCATTTACAACCCGGGTCGGTAATTATTGGTACTACCTCGGAGCAAGCCACCGATCCTTCCGCCGAATTGTACGATTATGCCCAAACCAAAGCCGCTACTACTAACTACGTCCGGTCGCTGGCCAAACAACTCGCGCCGAAAGGCATAAGGGTAAACGGGGTAGCACCCGGACCAATCTGGACGCCTTTGCAGGTAAGCGGCGGCGCCACAATGGAAAAACTGAAAAGCTTTGGTGGTGATACTCCTTTGGAACGGCCCGGTCAGCCGGTAGAACTGGGGTCTATTTATGTGCAGCTGGCCGCCAGCGATGCTAGTTATGCTACCGGACAAATTTACGGTGCCGCCGGCGGAAAGGGGCAGCCTTAATTGCCGGAATTAACGTAACAAAAATATTTTAAGCGATAATATTCTTATTAAGGTGTAGTTTTTAACTACACCTTTTTTATTTTATCTTTTTTACCATGTTAGGAGTTATTATCATAGCCGTCAGGCTAAATTACCTAAGTCGCTCATCCTAAGTGCGGAGTAGGAACTAACGCCTGCCGAAAGCAGAAAAGGCGGTTAAGTAATTTTTGTATAAGCAATCTGTAAATTAGTATATCCCAGAATACCAGATTACCTAAACAGGAGATTAGCTTTCCATTATATGTGTAGAGACCAATATGCAAATTCTACACATAACAGGTGGTTTAATTTCAGGTTAAAGGTATCCGGAATTTATTCTTTACCGGTTTAAAAATTGAGATAAAAAGAAAACAGAATTTGGGTTTGGAATATCTAGAGCATCAATAAAATGGCGTTTTATTAATATAAATATTGTGCTAAACTCATACAAAAAGTATAAATAATCTAAATTTTTACTGACGGAGTTAAAACAAATTACCCTAATTTTGAACTTATACTTACGGAAAGACTGCGAGAATATGGGCTTTTTTAATTTTTTAACCCAAGATATTGCCATTGATTTAGGTACAGCTAATATTCTGATTATGCATAATAATGAGATGGTGTTGAATGAACCCGCCATTATTGCTTTTAACCGTACTACCAACGAAGTGCTGGGGGTAGGCCGCAAAGCTATGCAGATGGAAGGCAAAACCCACGAAAATATCCGGACGGTAAGGCCTTTAATGGATGGTGTAATTGCAGATTTTAATGCCGCCGAACACCTGATCCGGGGGCTTATTAAAATGATAAATCTACGCAAGGGCTGGTTTACGCCGTCGCTGCGGATGGTGGTTTGTATTCCGGCTGGTATTACTGAAGTAGAGAAAAGAGCCATCCGGGATTCGGCCGAAACCGCCGGCGCCAAAGAAGTATACCTGATACATGAACCCATGGCCGCCGCGCTGGGCATTGGCATAAACGTGGAAGAACCCGTAGGTAACATGATTGTTGATATTGGCGGCGGCACCACCGAAATAGCTGTTATTGCCATGAGCGGCATTGTCTGCGACCAATCGATAAAAGGTGCCGGGCAAACGTTTGATGCCGAAATTGTGCAATATATGCGGCAGCAACACAATTTAATGATTGGCGTACGCACCGCCGAGAACATAAAAATTGCCGTAGGCTCGGCTTTAACCGATTTAGATAATCCGCCCGAAGATTATGCGGTGCTGGGCCGCGACCTGATGACCGGCATTCCGAAAGAAATAAAAGTCAGGTATTCGGAGATTGCCGATTGCCTGGATAAATCGGTTTCTAAAATGGAAGATGCCGTGATGAAAGCCCTGGAAATAACGCCCCCGGAACTAGCCGGTGATATTTACCAAAACGGTATTTACCTGACCGGCGGCGGCGCCTTGCTGCGCGGCCTGGATAAACGCATCGCTGCCCGGTCTAAGCTACCCGTGCACGTAGCCGAAGGTTCGTTACAGGCCGTGGTTCGTGGTACTGGCATTGCACTGCAAAATATTGGCCGGTTTACTTTTTTAATGCGGTAATATCCTTAATATTATACCTTACTTTTAATGGTGCAGTTAAAAAAGAGGTCTAATATTTTTCGTGGATCTCCGTCATAATCTGTACCATCTCATTACGAATATCATTGGTGCTTACCTGATAATTATTGTTCATAAAACTAAACAGCAGCAGCTTGCCACTTTGGGTAATAATATAGCCGCTTTGGTTATGCACGTGCGCCAAACTACCCGATTTCCCGAATACAAAAGGTACCGGTGCTTGATATATATTCCGGAACGTGCCGGGGCGGCCTCCCGCAGCCATTAAAGGCAATAGTTTTTCCTGCGGACGTTCCTGTAGCAGTTTTTGTAGCAAAAAGATAATACTGCGCGGGGTAAACATATTCATGCTTGATAAACCGGAGCCATCAATCCAAATGGATTTATCGGGTAAATCGGCCAGGTAGGTTTTGGCGGCATATCGCACTCCGCTTTCCACCGACAGGGTATCGGAAAGCGTACCTGAACATAAAGCCATTAATTGCTCGGCAAACAAATTATCACTCACCTGTAGCATGCGTTTGTAAACCGAATCGGAAGGTAAGCCATAAAATATTTTAGCGCTGGTAGGCAGAGGGCGTTTCACTAATTTTACCGGTCGCTTCAGGGTATCGGCCAAAAGTTTTACGGTTGTTTCGGGGGAGGTAATAAAAGGCACTTCCGTGGCAAATGCGGCCGAAGCGTGTTGCAGGAAATAAGTAATATGGTTGATGCGCCAGGCTCTTACAAAAGCATCGCGTTGCGCATTGCGGGCCGTGTCGGTTTTTACAGTGGGTTTAAAAAAAGTGGGCGTAGTCGTATAAGGCTTACCTACACTGCGGGCAAATTTTACCACGTTGCCATGAATAGGAAATATGCTGCGCTCCGGCTGGTAATAATAATTATAATCGTCCCAGCCCCAGTTTACGGCAAAAGGCGTGCTGGCAAATGGCGCCTCGATATAATAAAGCTTTTCTTTCCGGTTTTTCAGGAAATTATAAGCCACCGAATTCTTCAGGTCCATGTGCGTAAAAGTCGGGTCGCCGGTTCCCCAGAATAAAAGCGAATCGCCGTGTACCGCATATTTCAGCGCCGGAATAGAATCGCCAAGCATTTTTAAGCAGGCATAAAACGTGAATAGTTTGGTATTGGAAGCCGGTACAAAATACTTATCGGTATTATGCTCCACCACCATTTTACCTAAGGTTGGGTCGTATAAAGCAAAACCTACAAACCGTTGGTGCCGGGCTTCCGACGCCAGAATACGTTGTTTTATTACGTCCGGGCCAAAAGGAACAGGAGCGGTTATAGCAGGAGTGGTGTTTACTACTTTTTGGGTGTTTTTACAAGCCGCAATAACCAATAAGCACGCCAGTAAAATTAAACGCAAATGCCGGGAAGCAAATAGCTGCATAAATCAGGGTTTTATATAAAATCAGACTTATTAAATAAATGCCGGGCCAAAACAATCATACATTTTAACCAGATTTAATTTATTATTCCTGTTCCTCCTGAAAATGGAACAGAGAACTTTTTACACTGTTTTGATAGAAGTAAATGTAGGTTTTAATTTGCCTCGGTGCCTATATATTTAAATAGAAGTTTGATTCTTTTCTTTATAAATAAAGGAAAAGGTAGAATAAAAGTCCTCCTTTAAAAAGGTAGGGAGCTGATAAAATATGCTGAGCGTCTGATTAGTATGTTACAAACCAGAATTTTTTAATGATATCTCAGCGCTATTTATCGGCATTCATCTCGGGGAATATTGCTATGTCCCGGCGCAACTCTATTTATTGCAAAAATACATTTATCTGAATCCGGCATTTACTCTTCATATAATTGTGCGTTAAAGGTAGTGTTGATGTAAATAGATATGCTTACATCACCGAAAAAGAGTATATACAATTTATATTTAAATTATAACAATGGCTTTCACCTATAATCAGGATCTTATCAATAATTCTTTTACCTATAACACTTATCGGCAGCACCTGGACCAGGAACTTGCGCAACCTGCCCAGGACGAAAATGCCGAAAAAATGCGGCCGCATACGCAGAAAAATGTGGCGCTGATGGACAAATTTGATCAGGCTTACCAGGTTTCTGATCGTTTAAAAGCTACGTTGCAGGCAGCGCCACTAACTATTTGGCTGGTACTTACCGAAGGATGGTGTGGCGATGCCGCTTTTAACGTGCCTATGCTGGCGGCTATTGAAAAAGCGGTACCGGAAAAAATAAAACTACGCTTTCTACTACGCGACCGTAATCTGGATTTAATGGATGCTCATCTCACCGATGGCGGACGTTCTATCCCGAAGCTGATTATCCTGAGCGAAGATTTAAAAGAACTTGGTTCCTGGGGACCGCGGCCCGCTTCCTTGCAAACCCTGATGAAAAACTGGAAAGCCGAAGGATTGACCCTGAAAGAACTTATCCCTAAAGTACACGCCTGGTACGATGCCGACGCAACCCAGTCTGTGCAGGCAGAACTAACCAAATTGGTACAATCTTATTCCTGAAAACAGAGTGGCCGTGCGCACAACTTTTGCACCTGAAAAGCTGGTATTACCGTAAAATTAATAGCGGAACGACCAGGTATACCGTATTCAGGTAATGACACAATAGCCGTAAGACTAAAAGTTGCTTTTATTTTTTGGAATTTAGGTCGACTATAGAGCTTTCCGATTATTCTGAGCTCGTAAAAGAAACTATTGGTTACTTCTATAGCATTTAAGTAGAATGGGAAATGCCATTTCTGCTTTTCGGTAGGTATTAGCGCCTTCTATAAGCTCAGATGCTCTCTTCCTATCTCCATTGATATTTTCTGCAAAAGAAGCGACCATAAAATCGGCAGAACAGTCAGCCTACATAGATTTGGGATATCAGCGCATCACGATAAATATAACCTGGTAAATAATAAAAATAATTTGAACTACTAATATGAATAACCATGATTTTATAACACTTCCGGTTGCGGATGGCACCGAAATGGATGCTTACGTGGCTTATCCGGAAGGACCGGCATCTTTCCCGGCCATCATTCTTTTACAGGAAGCATTCGGGGTAAATAATCACATCCGGAATATAGCCGAACGCCTTTGTGAAGAAGGCTACGCGGTAATTGCCCCCAATTTGTTTCATCGCACGGCCAAACGCATAGAAATAGATTATAATAATTTCCCGGCCGCTATGCCCCACTACCAGGCTATTAATAAAGAAGGATTAACGGCCGATTTAAAGGCGGCTTATGCCTGGCTAGAGCAACAGGAAAATATAGATCACGCCAAAACCGGCAGCATTGGCTTCTGCCTGGGCGGACGGGTGTCTTTTGTTGCCAATACGGTATTACCATTAGCAGCGGCCGTGTCGTATTATGGGGGCGGACTGGATACGCTGGCCAACGAAGCCATAAACCTGCACGCGCCGCACTTATTTTTCTGGGGTGGCCAGGATGCGCATATTTCGCAGGAAAAAATTAATACGATTATAAATGCCGTAAAGGCAGCCGGCAAAGATTACATCAATACGGTTATCTCTTATGCCGACCACGGTTTTCATTGCGATGAAAGAGGAAGTTATCATCCGCTGGCCGCCAAAGAAGCCTGGGCCACTACCCTGGCTTTTTTTGCCAACCGCTTGAAATAATGGTTTTGGCTTTTAGCTGTTTGTGGTTAGCTATTTTCTTGCCTTTAAGGTGGTTAATTGTCAAGGTATAATAAATTAAAGCAACAGTTAAATTTAATTTTCAACTTATCTAACTAACAAAAAACTATGAAATACAGAAAATTTGGCAATAATGAACAACTATCGGCAATAGGATTGGGTTGTATGAGCATGAGCCATGCGTATGGCGTTCCGAACGATGAAGAATCAATTGCCACCCTGCATTTGGCTTTAGATTTAGGAATTAACTTCTGGGATACGGCCGATGTGTACGGCAACGGCAAAAATGAAGAACTGATCGCCAAAGTTTTAGTCTCTAACCGCGATAAAATTTTTATCGCTACCAAATTCGGGTTTACGCAAGATCCGAATAATAATGGCATGGTGTTTAACGGTTCGCCGGCTTATATGCGCAAAGCCGTGGAGGCCAGCTTAAAAAGGCTGAATATCGAAACGATTGACCTGTATTATGCGCACCGCATCGACCCTAATGTGCCGGTAGAGGAAATGGTGGGCGGCATGGCCGAACTGGTAAAAGAAGGCAAAGTGCGTTATCTGGGTTTATCCGAAGCCTCCGTTAGTTCTATTAAAAAAGCGCACGCGGTGCATCCGATAAGTGCGGTACAAAGCGAATATTCTTTACTAACCCGTGAGGTGGAGCAGAATGTACTGCCGGCCTGTAAAGAATTAGGTATTGCCTTTGTACCGTTTAGTCCGTTGGCCCGGGGCTTAATGACCAATACCTTAAACCTGAATGAGTTGCCCGACAACGATTTTCGTAAAAAGCTGCCCCGCTACCAATCCGAACACCAGGATAACAACCAGCAGTTAGCAACTGCTTTCGCGGCACTGGCAACGCAAATAGGCTGCTCTCCGGCCCAATTGGCTTTGGCTTGGGTATTGGCGCAGGGCGATAACATTATTCCGATTCCCGGTACCAAAAAGCGGGAAAAACTCACCGATAATGCCGGCAGTGTAGACGTAACATTGTCCGCCCAACACCTGCAACAAATAGAAGACTTACTGGCTAAATATCCCAATACCGGCGACCGCTACGACGAAGCCAGCAAGAAAATGGTTGATAAAGGAGATTAGTAGCGGTAGAATACCTGATAGAAAACATTCTTTAAATGCTAAAACCCCCAAGCCCCGGTTCAGGTGGAGCTTGGGGGTTTTAGCATTTAAAAGGCAAGTGTTACTAATTACTATTATTTTCCCCGTGCTCTATCCGCTAATCACTACCTATTTCATAATCTATATCTTGGTTTTTTTGGTTGCATTGCTCTACCGGGTAAGTTCTTTACCGGGTAAATTTCTTTAAATCCGTATTTCCCTGATACTTGCACGCATTTATCATAATTACAGGCAATATATTCCAGGTTGTTGTTCAGCGCATCGGCGCTGGCCGTAATCAGTTAAGCGTAAGATTGTACTTTCTTTTGGAACCAGAGCAAGGTTTCGTGCGGATAATTTCTCAATATCAGGCAGCGTATATATTTTGGCCAGGCAGCTTTAATTCGCAGGTATTTGTCGACCATATTTCTATACCAAAATGGTTGTCGGTAGTAGTACTAGCTTCTTACGCATAATATATTTATCTAACTCTTTCGGTAACTGCGTACTTTTTTATGCTGTTTGATTGGTCCTTCAAAATAATCTGAGACAGGCGTAAGGGTTTTCCAGTATTTACTTGTCTGATCTATAAGAAACACAGCTAATATTAGAAATATTGCTATTTGCTCTTAACAGGTATTAACTATAACTTTCTTTTTATCATAATATTATTGAGAGAAGAAGTTGAAAAGCTACTAAGAATTTATTAGTTTTTTGATATCTTACTTTTGATATATATAGCCGGCCTTGCCAGCTGCCGAAAAAATAGCACAAGATTGTCTAAAATAATAACAGAGTAACTTATCATAAATTTAAATATGTTAAAAATATCCTTGAATCTGTTTTATATACTTCTGGCATTATTGGGTATTAACCAAAAGCTGGATATTGCTGAAACGAAGCCTGATCCAGAATCCAGGAAAAGCATTCCGGCACGTGCGGCTATTTTTGAAGGTCCGGGCGAACTGAAAATAACCAATTTTGCCGGGCCCGATCTTACGCCTAGTCCGGCTTGTTTGGCCGTAGCGCCAACGGGCGAGGTTTTTGTGGGCGTAGATATGATGGGTTCTCTGGGCAAAGAACCGGGCAAAGGCAGTATTGTTAAGCTTATTGATAGTAATAACGACGGTCAGGTAGATCAGCACACCACGTTTGCGCAAGTTGACAATCCACGCGGCATTATTGCTTTGGGCGATCAGGTATTTGTGCTGCATACCACCTTTGCGAAAGAAACCGGCAAAGCCGCTAACATGGATTTGGTAGTTTTTGAAGACAAAAACCAAGATGGCGTAGCAGATGGACCTTCTAAACCACTCATTCAGAATTTAAGCAACCCCAAGTTTTTGCAGGAGCGTGGCACCGACCATGCTACCAACGGTATCCGGATGGGCATTGATGGCTGGATATACATTGCCGTGGGCGACTTTGGGTTTCATGATGCCGTAGACCGGGATGGTAAAAAATTAACCATGCTGGGTGGCGGTATTGTGCGGGTGCGGCCCAATGGCACCGAAATGGAAGTGTATACCCACGGCATGCGGAATATCTATGATGTGGCCATTGATCCGTACATGAATATTTTTGCCCGGGGCAACACCAACGATGGTGGTGGCTGGAATATTCGCTTTAGTCATCAGATTCAATCCGGCGAATACGGCTACCCGGTATTGTTTAAACATTTTACCGACGAAATTATTCCGGCCCTGGTAGATGTAGGAGGAGGTTCCGGTACCGGCGCCTTGTTTATGGACGATCCGACCTGGCCTGAAAAGTACAACCAGGTGCCTATGATGGCCGATTGGGGTAGAAGCCAGCTATATATTCACCGGGTTACGCCGGATGGCGCCAGCTTTAAACAAAAAGAAGAAGAGTTTATTAAACTAGAGCAGATAACCGATTTAGATGTAGATGGATCGGGCCGGCTTTACCTGTCCGCCTGGGATGGCGCGGGCTATTCCGGTAATCCGGGCAAAGGCTTCGTAGTACGGGCCGTGCCTAATAACTGGAACTATAAAGCTTTCCCGGATCTTAAAAAAGCTTCGGTAAATGAATTGGCCGCTTTATTAAAGTCTGGTAGTGCGGTAACCCGTTTGCATGCCCAACAAGAACTAATCAGCCGTACGGGTAACAAGCCCGTGAAAGCTGCCTGGAAAATAGCTGCCGATAAAACTTTGCCTTTATGCGCCCGGGTTGCGGGTATGTATGCTTACGCGCAGGCGGCCGGCGAAAAAGGTATTAAAAGTTTAGTAAGCCTTACCCGTGAAAATGACATGCGGGAATTTGCCTTGCGGGCGCTTAGCGATAGAAAGACCCATTTAAACAACGTTCCTTCCGAACCTTTTCTACAGGCTCTGCAAGATCCTTCCGAACGGGTGCAGGTAGCAGCTATTGTAGGTCTTGGGCGTTTGGGGCGGATGGAAACCGCGCCAGCTTTGTTGCAAACCAAGGTGCCGGCCACTTTTGTTGCTCCGGCCAAAGATACCGAAGGGCCACATGCTACACCTAATGCACCTATTATTCCGGCCCACTTAGCCGTCCGGGCCTTAATAAGCCTGAACGCCGTGGATGCTTGCGTAAACGCTATCGGGTCGGATAATTCTACCCTGGCTCTGTGGACCCTGCGCTATATGCACGACACCAAAGCTGTTAATGGCTTAATTTCGGCCTATCAGCAAACAAAAGACGAAAAACTGCAAAAACAAATTCTAACTACTTTGTCGCGCCTCTATAAAAAAGAAGCGCCTTATGATGCTTCGTGGTGGTGGAGCACCCGGCCCGATACCCACGGACCTTACTACAAAGGTATTGTTTGGGAATCTTCTCCGGCAATTGAGAAATTTTTGCAAGCCGAATGGAATAAAGCAGATGAATCACAGAAACAATTTTTCGCGGATCTGAACGGCCGGCACCGGATGGGCATAACTGAGTTTGGCGGTGAAGAAACCATGGTTGCGGAAGAAGGTACTAAAATTGACCTCGAAAAAATCAGGAACCAGAAAGGGCAGATTGGCAAAGCCTCTATTGAGGACGTAATGCTGGCAATTGCAAAAGTAAAAGGCGATCCGGTTAAAGGCAAAGCGCTATTTGCACAACAAGGGTGTGTTGCCTGCCATAGTCTTACTAAAGGCGAAACCATGAAAGGCCCTTTTATGGGGCAAATCGGGTCTATTATGAACCGGGAACAGATCGCAGAGTCTGTCCTGAAGCCCAATGCTTCTATTTCGCAAGGCTTTGCTACTGTTATGATTACTGCTAAAGGAGATAAGAGCTACATGGGTTTTATCACCGGAGAGTCGGCCGAAAAACTGGTGATGCGCAATATTGCCGGGCAGGTATTTACCCTAAAAACCAGCGATATACTTACCCGCAAAGAACTGGAAACATCCATGATGCCGGCCGGTCTGGCTAATGCTTTATCCTATGAAGAATTTGCTTCCCTGGTTACCTTTCTTTCCCAGCAGAAAAAGTAGAAATTACGCTTCGGGGTAGCTAATTACAATTTTGAGCTTGTCTTGGGGAAGCTTTATATACCTCAAAATAAGTAGCTCACTTAAGCTGCCACAACAAATACCAATTAAGAAAATACCGGAAAAAGATAAAAAGGAGCTAACATAACCTCCTTTTTATCTTTTTTTGGTTTAGATATATTTTCTTCTTTATTTAAAAAGTAAAAGTGACGTTAATGCCAGCTAAAATAAGCTACACGGAAGGTGCCTGATACTTTCGGCTTCTATTTTAACTTTACCCAAAGATCCGTATTACTCATAACCTACTGCATTAACTTGATAAATTGGTTAGGGTACACTTAGGGATGTAAAAGTCACCTCTTTTTTAAAGTTTTACTAGTGCCCCATAAAGATTAGTTAGTCGGGAATCCTGGCCGCCGTTTCAGTGTGTTTTCACCTGAAACAAATTATCAGTTATTCCACTACCCCACAATTTATATTTATCAAGCACTAGAGGTAAATAGCAATTTTTAAATATGTATTTTTTAAGTATATATATTACATTTTTAAAAATAAAATCATCAAACCTTATTAGTATACTTATTAAAAAAGGAGTCGGGTTAGAATATGTTAATAGATGGTTACAGCATTATTTCGGGGTTATTTGTTTTGTTATTTAATCTCCTTACATTTAATAATATATAAATAAGATCCAATGTGCTTATAGTTAGAATACTATAAAGTTGGGAAGGTTGGTTAAAACTGTTTTTAAAGTAATTGTACAATCTTCCAGGTTTTTGAATATTTACTAGACGGCCCGGCCTATTAGAGATTGATGTTATATAGATAACGTTACGACCTATTGGAATTAATTATTGCCGAAAAAGGTAAATAGTTCCCCGCCTAAGTTTAGGCGGGGTTAGGGGCGGTTGTTTTTCTAAGGTTGGTTTCCGAAAAGTTCTGGCGCCGTCTATATTACTCATAACCTGAATAAAATTTAAATCTATTTCATTAATGAATCTTGAATCAGAAATTGCGCCGCCGCTTTATATCGCCGATCATCTTCAGATGGTTGGGCCTGTAACTGAGCCAGTAAAAGAGGCGACCGTAATTGATGTGGAAGTTTTTATAAAGCAAGCTTTCCAAACAGACCCAAAGCATGGTTGTGAGTTACTTTTCCGCCATTATTATCAGGCATTGTGCAGCCATGCGGTAAGGTTTTTATATTCAAAAGCAATCGCAGAAGATTTAGTTTCTGAAATATTTTATCAATTCTACCAGAAAGGCACCTACCGTTCGGTTACTTCTTCTTACCGGGCCTATCTCTATAAAGCGGTCAGAAACAGTGCCTACAATTACTTGCGCTGGGAAGCTAACCGGACGGCTGATTTAGATATATGTGTAGACTATGCTGACTTGGTGTGTGAACAACCAGATGCTAAAATCCAGTACGAAGAACTATACCAGCAGGTAGAAACCGCCATAAACGACCTGCCGCCGCAACGCCGCAAAGTATATGTAATGCACCGCTTCGAAAATAAAAAGTATGCTGAAATAGCGGAAGAGTTGCAACTCTCGCCCCGCACAGTGGAAGTGCAAATAAGAAAGGCAAGTCAGTTTATGAAAGATTTATTTCGTAAAAAATGGCTGCTGTTGGTTGTTGGCTCTTTCCCGTGGTTTGTATAAAGATGCCTTTCAAATGTCCGCTGTTAACCCGCCGGTTATCTTGATAAACTTCCTGGCCTTAGATTTATAACTTACTTTAATCTGATCAATTCCCAAGCTTTATAGCAAGAAGAGGTTAGCATCTGCTTAGGTTTGGCTTTATTCAAAAACTCATTTTCCTCCCGGTAGCAGGACACCATTCGCTTTTATAAATAATTTTAAAAATTTTATTTTTAGCGTAAGGGTTTTCTTTGGCCTGCTTGTCTTATTTATAAGAACCGGTATAAAAAGGTTTTAAAATGTCAAAATCTACTTCCATAACCAAAGAACTTCTGTTTGCTTTTTTTGCCGGCAGGGCTACGCCTTTGCAAAAGCAAATGATTGAGAAGTGGAGGGCCGATTCGGCTAA
>Ga0210040_10000443_pt1 | contig 69848 bp, 74 predicted proteins | sample CryGeyCG12114_NA_FD_185462 | JGI IMG/M metagenome (GOLD analysis project Ga0210040, IMG submission 185462) | Groundwater microbial communities from aquifer - Crystal Geyser CG19_WC_8/21/14_NA (SPAdes) (version 2) | ecosystem: Environmental > Aquatic > Deep subsurface > Groundwater | place: USA...
GTGTATAGGTGGAGCGCATGTGGCATTTTGAGTTTTGCTGTATAGCATAGCTCTAAAATTTGTGGTATCACGCAGTAAATAGGTGTACTACCAAGTAATCTGATGGACGATCCCCAGAAGTAGAATTCGGTATTAGACAGGGATAATAATTTCGTTGGTTTTAGGCATTGCTAATGAGTTTTCATGCCATGAACGCATACAATGGAATTGAACGGAATACATAAGCCTCGTAAACTAACAATGAGGTGCCGAAATTGGGTGGCGGAGTTGTACATTGAAATATCGCTCAAATGAAGCTTGAGTACTTGAATAAGAACCACATTACGGCTGCTAACTCTCACAACATAAAAAAGTGTATTTTTTACATGCATTTAAATACACGTGCCGTCAAAATAGAAAAAACGTTAAGGGACCCTTAAATTCGAGATTTTTTCAATGTTATTTTCGAAAATCAAAAACAATTTTCCAAATTTGTTTCGTCTACCGTAGATTATGTATCCTTGAGCATGGGGAACTAATATTTTGAGGAATTGTTGTAGGTACTCTATTAAACTATTTCTAAAAAACTATTTTTCATTTCCCAACTCCGTCACCCCCGTAAAATATCTCATTGTGAGCTTTGTTTGCTAAACCCTGTAAATAGTTTGGCAAAAAAGGGAATACCTTTATGGGAGCTATGATTATAAATAATTCATACCGGTAAAGAAAAGTGGAAAGTAATAAAATTAATATTTAGATTTGAAGCAAAAAAAAAATATTTTTCGATCCAATTTGAAAGTTCTGTAATTGTGTTAGGTAGAACACGCATTCTCTGCTTGAATTTGTATCAAATATGCAAAAATCTATTATATCCAGAAATATAGAAAATTGGCCTTTTGAATGTAAGAAAATCGTTTACTTCTAAATCTTTGTATAGAAACCTTCTATTAAACCATAGTTTAATGGAATTTAAAAAGCAAGCTAAATTGCGTTGTACATGTTATCCCAATGACCTTTAATTTCTTTAATGCTTGCATTTGTCAAATCAAAGAAGAGCATGGTTTTCAAAGTTGTCAGTTGGAAAGTATAAAAACGAATGGACTTACACAAATCAATAGTCTTTGTAATTGACTATATACGTAAAGGGATTGACTGACTGACAGAGAATCCAGAGCACTGGAATTCTAGTTACTTGAGTTTGAGTGTGATTAAAAAACTGGTTTGAATGCACACCACAGTAGTGCGTTCTGCGCTTAACAATGAGAATATAAAAGAACGCGTGAATCCATCATATTTGTTGACGATAACAATAGCTCCTCTTCGTTCCATTGGTATTCACTATTAAAATGGATTTCCATTTGCCTTTTCTATTGAATGTAGGGTCGGGTTATCGGCGATACACGGATTGTAGAGAACTATAACATTCAAATTCATAAGGAATTCTATAAAAAAATTGTGCATTCTAAATTCTAAATCTGTGTACACCAAGCGGACTCTGCTTTCATGACAGAAATTAAATCCACTATTGTGCGCTTTTGCGGTGCACGCCATACTGTAAGAACTGATATACCTTACCTTTATAAATCAAATATCAACTTGGTTGTCATATTTTAAATCACCATCATTAATAATATTTGCGAGTAAAAGGTACTTTGAAGTAAAATTTTATAAAAACTGAAATATCTGGTTTCTTAAGTTTCATTATTAAATTGCGTATATTTATACTGTCAAATTTAAAATCAGCATTATTGAAAACATCAGTAGGCAAAAACATTTTAATTTTCCGTGAAAATTGCAAAAAAAAACACGAATTACGACACACGGTTACATAAGATTAATTATTGAATTTTTAAAATTTTATAAAAATAACCAATTTAAAATTTATATCGTATGATAACAAAAGGAAAACAAAAAGGGTTTTCCCGTTTAATTCACAGAAAAATAGAACTACCCATTTACTGATTTCCCAGATTTTACTCGATTTCGCACTTGCCACTTAGGGTACCAAATAAGCTATAAATGTATAGTTATAAAATTTCAGTGCATATTAACCTCATTATATCAATTGTTATAAAGAATTTCCCTCCGAATTTATAAAAAATAGTTGTCTACGTTGCATTTTGCTAATCTTCACGCACCAAACTACAAATGTCCACAAGTATACGCATACAAAATCTCATTTTGGTTCGTTGAGCCGTTCATCGAGTTATGTTGCGGGCGAATGGATAGACAGACAGACAAATTGACGAACGGACAGACGAACGGACGTGACTGACGTAGTAATTTTTCACTACAGCTACCCCTACCTAATAACATATATTTGTAAACTGGAGCACAATGGCGCTTTATTCCATTAAAACTTCACGGAAAAAATCTTTTCACTCACGAATTCTGGGGAAAGGAAAACAATTGTATACAAAAATATCATTTCATTACCTGTTCCTGAACTAAAACTGCCGCTGCAGGACATTAGTCTTTTGTTTGTTCCTTAGATGTGAGCAAGACAGAGACCGAGAGGTATATTTATTCTTTGAGACAACAAAAGGAACTGGACATTTGCCTTCCATTTTTCCTCCCTAATCCATCTTAGTCTTGTTTCAATGAAAGAGCACAACTCAGTCAGCAGTTTTTCATTAACTCATCCATCATCTTTATCGAGGAGCCGATCCTTGCACTACTGTGATCATTTTTACCCAAACTTTGGTCTCTCTAGTCCTCCAGTCGTACGAACTAACTATCTATAGTCACAACAAACATCGCATTATGAGAATATCTTTCACTTTTATTGATATCGGCAGATAAGTTTGTATACATTAGTTCGCTGGGTTCAGTTTTTTTGACGTTCTCCAACTTTGAGTTATCCTTTGTTTTTTGTTAGTTAATAAAATTAAAGAATGCACATTTGCTACAAAAGCTAGAAGGGCCATAGTTATAAGTTATTGTAGCAGCAGCAGTTGTTGGTCAGTAAATATTATTTTTCAACTTGGAAAAAAAGGTGTGAAGCGAGGAGAAAATTTTGAGGATTTTGCAAGGGACAAAAATGGCAACGAGAAATTTGTTCGTATACAAAGATATACAGATGTGATGATATTGGCTTGCTTTTCCATACGGAAGTAAGGAAGAAATGTAGGAGCCTTGGGAATCTGAAACCTTTTACGTACAAATGCCTCCTGTGCTTAATAAATGCCTGGCCATTATTTGATTCATGTTCGTTCGACAGCCAACTTGGATTGACTATTTCTGACAGCGCTGTTATTAGCTATAGCGCAATATTGCTGCAATATAACAAAATACCGCAACAAAAGGCACAAAATTACCGCTAGAAGTACTATAGTGCGACTAGAATGGCTACTAGCATTAAGCATGCACTTCAGTATTTAAATTGACAAAATGAGTAGTCAATCACGTATATTATGTATATTTGAAATTTCAACATTGAATTGAATTGAAAGCCGGTTTATTTCAGTGACAACATAGCAAAACAAATAATCAATGATAGTTTAATTCCATAACGACAAGCATACCTACCCAGAAATGAACAACTTATTTCTTATAGCGGGAGCTGTGCTTCAGATCCTCCCGGCCTAACCGATTGTTAAATTAAATTCTAAACATGCAAACATGCACTTTTGTGTGGATGTAGAGAAGTTTAATTAAAAACTACACTGCGAAGCAATCGTTTCCGACAAAAATCAGATAATGTCAAATCATAATAATCAGAAAATGTTCGATACATTGGTATTTTACTCAGCAAGATCGTTCTTCTAAAAAATTTAAATCGGTGTACGGGGTATGTATACATGCAGGAATATACCTTCGAGTCTTCATTATTCCTTCATGTTGCTTTTGGTGCTCGTTGACACATGTTCTGATTCTGAAATAGAAGAATGAAATAATGATGATTCAAAATGACACTGGAAATGACATGGGGTGAAGTACTAGTCAGAACAGTTATTTTTTTTGCACACTGAGGAGAAATATACCTTGTTACTTGGTTTAACAATAGGATTCGGCAAGCTATGTTAATATTTACAAATGAAATATTGGAGTGAAAGGAAGAAGTGAATTTTACCAGTTGTGGGAGAACAAAAGTTTTTGAGCGGTTGGCATTTGCTGCTAGCACAAGGCTCTATGAATTTTGTTAGCTATTTGTCAAAGAATAAATCCTATCGTTGGAACATGACAAATCACTTTGGAATGCATTTTTCTGGCTTAGCGAGCCAATTTGAAAGTCAATTGATGTGGGTTCCGCCCTATGGGCCACTGTCTTTGATCTCAATAAAACCATGGGATTGTTAAATTCAACTCTTTTCCATTGCGCAAAACAAAAGTTGGAAATGTAGCTAAATGAAGTTAAGTTAGTTGTGCAATAAAATTTTGCATTTAGATACTCGTGGGCAATGCTACTTACCAAATTAGGAAAAATGTTATCTAACTCACTAACCAACTAATTACATAAGTTTCCAGGCTTGGAAATCCATTGAGACAAGCAGTATTCACTTTGTACCAACCACGTATAGGGTGATTGAGTTCACACTGAAGAAATTCAAAGTGAATTTTCTCAATAACCCAAGAATATTTTTGACATGTATTTTGCATCGTAAGTAAGTGCAGGAGACTATATTTAAGATGCACTACTACTCACTTGTATGAAATACATTTTTGTAGACCACATGAGAGAAAAGATAAGGGAAAGAAATTCTGAAGATGGTTCACAGCTGAGAATAGCCATAGCAGAGATTTTTGCACAATAACTTCCAAAATGCGTGCATCCACTAGCAGATATGTTTATAATCGCTCACGGACCGGACAAGTCTTGCAAACACTTTAGTTATTAGTTGCTGTATTTTTCAATTACCGCTTTATGAGTTCTACAAAAAATTGAAATTCTTTAAAGCAGTTTTGAAAAAAATTCACTTTGGAGTTGTTCAGCTTGAGCTCAAACACCCTATAAAATGCTGTGACTGTATACCCTGATTAATTTCCAAAGTCAAGAAAGCAGAATTTCTCATACAAATGAAGATGCTTGATTAAGTTAGAAATTAAATTCCACAACTTGTGACACACTGACATATCAATTCAAAGAGAATACTCGAGCAGAAAGAAATTTTGTTAAGAGGAAAAACAAAAATGATTGCATTAGTTTCGACAAACTGGAGAAAGAAAGTCCTTAGGGGCAGCACTTCTTCAGTTAGTTTTACCCACTTTCAAGTCCATAGGATAGTATGCACCTAATAAAAACGTTAACTATACATCCAGCCAGATTGTCCTCCACTTAAATCATCCAAGAGTAAAAGTACAATCGGTCATATAAAACGGAACAAAACTTTCGCTCAAGAATCTGAGACCCTTAGGAAACCTGGTACAGTATGGGAATACATACTAACAAAGTTGATGGACACTATTTATTTCTCTTATGCGGCTGTACAAATGAATAAGACAGAAAAAGAGTCTCAAGACGCACAATATGTAGTTAGTTAGTCAGTCAGAAAGTGAGCAACTCAACTGCGATTCTGCATTTGAAATAACCTATAGCTAAACCACCAAGAAAAAGAATGTGTTAGTTCCTTATAGAAATCCTTATTCCATTCGCTCATATAACTTTGCTGTGCCAGGAAATTGTACACAAAAAAAACTGTCCTGTAGCTGCCCTTAGATGAGTTCATTGGGTGAACAAATATGTGATTTCATTTCCGCACACAGGAAATAACTTAGAGTGCAGCAAACTTTTCAATTGCTTGTATTGTTGTTTAACTTCTAGAAACCAAGCAAGGAGAAAAACATAGCGTATTAGTGTTTGTTGGTTACTATAGTTTGTTACCGAACAAAACATGGTGCGGAAAAATGGATGGTAACATAGCCTTCAACGTATATTTTTTTCAACAGTCAATAATACATGATTACTTGCCGTGGGCCATAGGTTTTATAATGTCACATAAACTGAAAGTAACCTACCTTATATTGGTGGAAACCGAATACGTAAGTTAGTAGTTAGTAGTTAGTAGTTAGAGTCGCCAAGCTTTCGTTATCTTGATTCTTGGGGACGATTTTCTCCCGATACCGAGTTTTCTTACCGAGCTAAATAACTTTTGAGAAATCAAGATGAATAAGGCAATCAGAAGACTTATTCATCAATGAATCACGCAAATGAAAGGATGTGAATATCTTGTAGTCTGTTTTATCTTGCATTGTGCTTACTATGCTGTCAGTGGTATGCTATAGTAAGATAAAGAATAATGCGGTCGTTAACGTTAATTACAATTAGTTTAATACAATTAAGACGGATCAATAGTTACATTGACTGGTAGGAATACAAGCTACTATCTAATAGTACTCCCAAAATGGCCATACGTTACAACATCCAGCGAGCTCACGTTCAGTATATGTATACGGCGTACAACTAACACAATCACAATGTTTAATACGCATTACAACACATAGTCGTCGTCGTACGCCGTAAAGTAAATTGAAGGGGAAGCTAATAAAAGCTAATTTTTAAAAATTTGTGTACATGGACTAACTAATAGTTTCGAATTAACTGCCTTACCTTATCTCTGTATCCTGCGTGACTTGGAAACCGGAACAAAGCGGTGCTGGAGGGGGTTTGAATACAAAAATTGGGATATTTTTGAACAGTATACAAGAACGGACAATTAGACTTTGCTCTATCGTATATTTGGTAGAAAAAAGCTATACAAATACAGCTTCAATGCACACAACAATACTAGACCCAAAGGAACTCAAATACATGATCCCTTTGGGAGTGTATCCCTCTTTGTGTGCATACTTTAATAAAGTAAACATTATTATCTGCATCATCCGACCAGGAATGATAGAAAACATACCCTTTGAGCAAGCAAATAGCTATTGTGACTAACAAAACTAATGCGTCTAAAAGTCGGCCAAAACTTTAGCACAAGAATGTATTTCGTGTCTCAAGTTTTCGTTAAAATTTACTACTAGACGTCATGTTACAGATGAAAATACACAATACAAGCTATTAATCGTTATTTCAAGCGACTTATAATTTTTTGTGCCGATATTTAAGAACGGAGAGATATGAATATTCATTAAAAGTCGGGAAAATGAGAGACGTGCTTGAATTGGACTGAAAAAAGGTCAGAGGGGACTAAAATTTCAAATAGCACATGTTCAATGTTAATGTAGTCAGAATTCTGTATTGTCTAATGGTGGTTTTGACACGTATCAAGTTCTATAGAGAATTAATTACACACTAGCACATGATGAGTGCGAAAAGTCCTACACTCACTTTGGTGAGCGATAATTGCCAGAATTTGAGTGTGTAATGCTAGAAAAGAGAATGTGTAAGGTCGTGTTGGTTAGCTGGGGGAACAAACCATGGGAAAGGAACATATTGTAGACCAATTATTTGACTGGGAGAACAAATTGTTTCATTGTTGTTTTACTCGAGCCATATAAATGATAATCATCAAGACAATGATTAGTATTCTCATCAATATCATGGTTTCCAGCACATTCCCATTTGATACAACCGACGAGTCTGGCTAGTTAGGCATGCATGAGCTATGAAAAACTCTTGTCTCATTTTGCCCGGTGATGGTGATTTATATACAGTTGATATTATGTGCAGAATTCAGAATCCTAGTAGTACCGATAAATGGGGCTAATGTAACAGTCGACTGACGCAAAAGATGTGACAAAAACGAAGAGTCCTCCCTGTCTCTGTCATTGACTTTTAGAGAATTGGTCGGAGAAACAACATCTTTTTCGATCTTTATTTTAAATGTGCATATAAATATATGCATATGGAGATATTGAAAAGGAACGGCAAAAAATGCGCATTTTATCTATTACAGGAACCCTTTATTTGTGTTTTTTCTCGATCAATAATGTTATCGTATAAGTGCCTCGTCAGACCATCTATGAATTTGACGTTGAATCCCCAAAAAAGCAAAGAAAAACATTTGCTATGGAGATTAAATGAAAAAATGGCTGTAAAATGCGTATTAACGGCATATTGCGTTTTTATAATTTCACTATAAACGTGTCCGCCGTAACGCGTTTTTTGTAAAAAAAACACGCGGCTTTGCTGTCGATAAAAAAACTCGACGCACACCAGTATTAAATCTAAAACTTTTACTGCAATATCTAAATTTAAAAAATTTAATTTCTAAAATAAATGTTTTGGATAATTTTTACTCAAAAGGACCGATTTTCCGCGGCCGTTGGAAGAAAAAGACCAAACCACTATCGTCGCCAGTTTTTGAACGGCGCACATAAAAATTTTCACAATCCTTGTCTCGTCCTGCGTCTTTTTCTGATTAAAAGTAAACTTTTAACTTTGGATCATTGTTATTTAAAAAAGTTTCCTTTGTAGAAATTTCATTCTCATATTGTTGCCACTGGTTGGATGGGAAAGTGATTTTAATATGACAAATGATTTTTAATTTGTTTCAACTTTTAGAGACAGACACATTTTGTACTCATGCGACTGAAACTAATGTTGAATTTGTAGACAGACAATCATTGATCTTTTAGTGTATTTTAACGTTACGATACTACTCACATGGGTCCATCATTTATTCAGCGACTGACTATCTAATGCATTTTTAAATACTTGCGACTTTAATATTCCAGCCAGTAAATTATTTATGACTGCGGAAATCACAATTGGCAGATAATTTATTGATTACTGCCGACAGTTTCATTGCAATCCATCCATTTTTTATTCGGCGACTGACTATTCATAAAATTTGAAAAATGAGTTCTGTAAAGCGTGAAGTTCGGAAATAAACAGTTCTATTTTAAACTAGGACAAGTCTCGCTCCCAAACGAAATACTTTTTACGCGTTCTCAACGCATTGCAACAATCGTGTACACCCGAAACGTTAAGGCAATGTGAAAGACGCCAGACTAGAAGATAAATATTGATGAGCTAGGAATCAAAAAGTTTTTCAGTCACACACTAGCGCCTAAAGTCTCCAATTGATGGTCCCACCTATAGTACTGCTTCGGTTTGGAATTCATGCACCGCTCATAAGAATGAGCAAATCTAACATTATGTCTTAACTAACTATTTACTATGAAGGCATTGAAATTATTTTCAGGCACTTTGAAGATCTTAATTTTTTTCTATTATATTATTTCAAGTATTCTACATTACACATTCACCATTTGTTTTCAAATTGTTTTACAATAATATTATACAATGGAAACCATAGCACTCTCACGTAACTGAGCTGAAGGGAATCTGCTCGGATTGCCCAGCTTTCATTTCCAAGTAAATGCGTCTAGCACAAAACATTTGCGCCTGATGAGTGAAAAACACCCACTCATCCTATCCCTATATGTGGCATTCAAATGCAGTAGTTTAGTTAGTTTGTTAGTTACTTACTTACTCCACATACAAGATTTCCCGACTGAAAAGAAAGCTCCTTTTCTCAACCTAGCCCCACTTTCACTTCCATAAACGAAGCTTATTCCACCCGTATCACTTTTTTCCTTGGTAATAAATGAAGCTTATTTCCTGCATTTGTAATCAACTGAATAGGAAACATGTCATATAATTTGGTTCAACTCTATAACTAACAAACTACTGTCTGTTTCAAATTGAATGAGACCTCTCCAATAGTGAGTGAGTTGGTTATTTTAGTTAACTGATCATTTGTTGAATTTATGGGAGAAAAGTGGTCTCATTGTTATAGCAATAGATAAGTTTACTGGAATTTCAAAGAAATAAATAAATTGGGTGATTTTAAATGCAATTTCATGGAAAAAAACATTGTTCATCACCAGCTTGTTCACACGGAAACCAGGAGAAAACAACCAATACCAAATAAATTTGGAGCAAAAATTTTCCATTTAAATTTGAAACAAACAGTAATTCAATTATTTGTATCTGTGCACAACCTCTCAACTCCCAAGCAAAGTATTTGTTTACTTATAGAAATCCCGTCTATCTAATTACGCGATGCATAGTTTACACCCTTTACACTTTACATTTTTTTTATCCCCACTGGAATTTTCAAGTAAGAGGTAGGCTCATTTTGTGTTTGTTATTCATATCGATTAGGGAAAAAAGTTTTCTAATTAAATTGTGTATGCCAATGTGAACGTGACTTTCACACATACGCGTCAGTTGGAAATGAAATCCGTATTATGTGTGCTTGACAGCCATAGGTGTGTGCATAATCAAGTGATGGCAGTTTAATCTAATACATGCGTCGCTTCGTTTCATACATTATAAGTTGGATGAGTTATGTATACGTGTTCTCGTCGTCGCGTCAATAACAACATGGTGTTCATTCCCTTTAGTCCTCGTAGGGCACTTGAGTTAGTTGGTTCAATATGCTGCTATAGCTAACTAACTAACTACAGGCTAGTTATATTGCAGTAGTATAGAAGCATAGTTGGAAATGCAACAAATGTAGGAATGCCGTAATGGAAGCCACTTTAGAATAATCATAGAGTTCTATTCCATCCTATGTAATAAATGGACTGTGTAATGATGTTTTTTTTGCATTTCCTATCTCGAGTGTACAGCCAGTTCCATAGGAAGTTATTTTCCTCACAGATTTTCATGGAAGAGACAAAGTTTTGCTCTTATCGCTGCTGCTGTATTAGATATTGATGAAAAATGTAAATTTTTTCTACATGCACGTTCTCTTTGAATAATTTAAGTGCTTCCCAGGATTTTCGCAATCACGGTCAGTATGAGTGGTAATAACAAAAAGCTTGTAAAAACATTCTGAAAATTCGATGCTTTCAAGTGACTTTAGCTATTCACTAGTCCCTATAGAATGTAATGCAGAGTTTTTAATTGAAAAATAGCCAAACGGAAAATTGAAGTGTTCATTTGAAAACAACTTATCAGCTCTTTTCATTCACTCTCTCACAAATATTTTTCTAGATGAAAGGTTAGATTTCTTAGGAACTTGTTAAGATTGTTGTCATTTGAGAATTCACTGTCTATTGGCATAAGTGGCTTTCCCAATTTCACAAACTTTTAGTTCCGTATTGCGGAATAGCGCTCAACATTTTGCTCACCTTTGTCGAACAAATCCAATTAGATTGGATGTTGTCAATTACAAAAGAAAGTTGACTTCTGAGTTATCTGCTTTCGACAAGACGTGTAAACTACTGGATCGTAACTGGGACGTCAAAAACAATAAAGTTTTTTTGCATGCCAAGTGCAATTGAAGAATTGATAAGCATTCATATGCACTAGATTTAACACAAATTTTATTTTATTCCATTTTAGAAAAATCTATTGGAGGAAAGTTTGGTTCTACTCAAGAAATCTGGAGATCATGTAAACACTGCAACCCATTTAATGTAAGTCTTGTAAAAAGTTTGTTTCATTTTCATGTTTTATTGAGTATTTATCACTTTATGTATCACTTATTTATTCATTCAAAGTATCCTATGATAAAGATAATTACACTATGTAAACACTATCATAAGCTATTTTAAGTGCATATGCATGATAACATTACAAAAGTTAGTCTGTTATGAATTTGTCATACTTAAACTAAAACCTTTATATACCCTTCTAACTTTTGTAATTTTATCGTGCATATGTACTTAAATTGATTAACTATATTAGTAAACACACTATACTTTTTTAATTTTTCAAATTGGTAAAGTGAGCAAATAATTATTTACTCTACGTTTGCAAGTTAACATGATCGGTTTAACCCAACATTTATCAACTTGCTCAAACGGTAGTTGAACTAACTTTTAAATTATTAATGTACTTGTTTGAATCCGTCTAGAGTGTATTTATATTCATGGTGAGCACAACTTTTGCAGAATGTTAAAAACAGATTCACTGTGAAATCAGTTGCTAGAAGTTGCATACCAAAATCTCACGCTTTTCGTGTCAAACTAAACTTTGCCCATGCTCTCACATAAACATTTATTTTTAGTAGGGAAGCCAACCAACAACAGCTGAAACTGAAAATCATGGCAGTTATAACTGTAACCCCATTTTGATTCAGTCTTCAGACCGAACGCTCCCATCTGTATGAATTGTTGATTCTAGAATATTTAAATTAGCCAGCTTCCCGATCTACGGTCACAGTTATTAATTATAGGGTTCTGTCAGTTAGAATGGATTCACTGTGGGCTCTTGTATATATTGTATAGTTTATGACTTGCTTCAATTCTTTCACATCTCAATACCAATGTGTCACAGATACAATTTCATTGCGTAACTGTATAAACTAATTGGAGGAAGCTATTGATTCACGCCTCTCGTTTGTAGTTTTTTAAAATCCGGAATGAAAACTTGAACGCGTTAACTATGTAGCACACATTTTAATGCAAGCACAAAGGACGGCTTAAAGACTTATGTGGAGGAGCCTTAAAATCCCTTTGTTGAAGTGCCGATTTTGGTTAGAAGCATACTTGAAGCTACTCATGAAATATATGTGGTTAAAGATATTTATTTGATCGACAGATAAATAAAGTATTTGCATATGCACTTGCAACCATTTGTGTACGAAATTTTATTATAATGATACTATAGGGAAAAATTGGAACAAGAGGATGAGAAATGGGATTTTTCTGAGAAGATAGTGGAGCCCTCTAGTCTTTTTGAAGATTCTCAAGATATAACTACAACTAATCTACATTTTGAGCGGTTGGCTAGTCTCCTGAAAACTCTGAAGAGTGGTAAGTGAAATTTTCCATGCATAGACATTTCTTCTTTCTGATTCACTTGGTCCTTTCAGAGTCTCCATCCGATTTTTTTACCTCCACGCACATAGCACATTTTTTTTTGGATGAGAAAACATTTAAATCCCCTTAGCTTATAGAAGGATACACATAGGTAGATTCTGGTTAGCATTTTGTACTTTGTGTAGCGTGAAAGTTTAAGTACACCAGTACACACTGGAATCTAATGCATTCTTCTGGTATAGTTGGATTGCGAAAACGTGTTCAACACACCAATGTTCTAAGCTGGACCCAAAAAGTTAACCTGTCAGCACAATTTAGGGTAACCTTTTTTCGGTGCCCACCTGAGTTCATGCAAGCATACATTTGCTGCGGATTATACTCATACTTCACATCACTTTTTATCTACACATAGTGGTAGAGTGCAAGCGAAAATGATCTTTCCGTAGTTTTCAGCTTGAACACATTTCAATAGCATTTGGTGGATTGAGAAATTGCATTACTTACTTAGTACATGTTAGCGTTTCCAAGTTTAGGTTTCTCAGCTCAATTCACGTGCGTGAAATATACTTTAAAACGTTTTCTTCTCAGAAAAATTCTTGGGCAATTTTTTTCACCCTTGTGGTTTGGTTCAGCCAAAGTTTGTTTACATTGAAATGTGAACACAAATTCTTGGCTTATTTAGCTAAGCATAATTTCCTTTATATTCTATGCATTATATTATATTTAAATTCACACATGTACTATCATGTTACATTAAGAAGGACGGTCAAAATAGTTGTGCTAGGTGTTATGTGGAGTGTTAATGTTAAAATTTTCGCAGCAAAAGCCTGCACCAGTAAAACCAAGTCAAAAATCAAAGAGAACCTTGGCCAAAAGCTTGCACTGTCCATTAAATAGTAAAAAGCGCATTATGTTGTTGGCGTGTAGCAGTAACAACATCAAATACGAACAATTGAGCTGACTGACCAACAAAAACAGCCCGCAATAGCATGTGTCTAAAAATACATACCCTAAGCATAAGGATAAGTTAGTCTGCATAATCAGATCCATATACTGTAAATTATGCTAAACTAAAGCCAAGCTTTGTAATTCAAATTTCAATATTTAATTCCCGTTTACAATAATGAAAACAGTTATGCATACCAAATGGTTTGGGGAGTTCTTACAATATTAACAACCTTTACAAACTACTCGTTTATATTGATCCTTTTGATGGGATGGGTTCATATGTTCCATTTTTAAACCCTAAAGGGTGAGGTGAAAAAACATAGTTTGGGATTATCACTGATAATCCCAAATCACGCAAAAAAATTCCTGTGAGCAAATCTCCATTCCACAATTTTGCTAGAAAGTCAATAATGAATTAATAAGATTTTCGGCTTCCTGTATCCATCTATATTTATAATCGTATTGTGAGTTTGCAATATTATGTTACTATGGGCATAACAATGGGACCCTTGGGACTTTTCTGAAACTATTTCAGTCCCATGAGTAGACCAAAAGGTAAAAAGCACATCAATTGCTCCATTTCTTAAATTCCTATACTTTAATTATAGAAAAATATGACTCGTTGTTAAGATGTAAAAGTTATAATATGAAATTTCCTGCAGCTGAATATTCATTAAACAAGGAATGAATCTAATCCTTGAGCACAGCTTGAATAAAATGCCTTTAAAAGGCGCTGAAAAGTAAATAGAAAACAAAACTTGTACCTAAGAAACTTGACAAGCTATAGAATGTGTTTGTTTCACCATCGGACAAAAGCTGTCTTAAACTACAGCAATTTAACATCCATGTTTCTATGCGGGTATTAAATTCTAAATTCTCATTTCCCAAATGAATTTTCTGCTTCTAAAACCGTTTGCCTCAACTACATTCTTCTAATATTACAGAGAATCCTTTGAACTATGACTAACAGCATTTTCTGTTCAAACTTACATGTATAGACCATCCGGAAAAAGGAGGTAAATTTTTCCTGTCCTGTGTGTGACAAATTTGTGTAGTAGGATAGGATAAAATTTACCTCCTTTTTGCGGACAAGGTATAAACTCAACCTTCCATTAATTTTCACAAACTTACATTGCATATGAGCAAACACTAACAACGTTCAACCTCCAATATTTTTAGATTCCACACAGTATGCATTCCCGCACACACACACATTTATGCATGCATTGGAATGGAGAAAGTCAAATTCTCAAAACATCCCGTCTTGTACAGCGGATTCTGTTTTCTAGTTAAGTGTAAAGCTCCCTAGGATTTGCATTCTGCATTTGTTCCAAAAACTTCCTTCACAAATGCGCACATATACTTTAGAAAACAAGAGCTCTAGAGCAGATTTGAGTGTTGCTTCTGTTCTAAATGAAATTATCTGGATCCCCCTCCCTGAATAAATAAATACATGTTGGTCCACAGATTAGGCTGTCGGCCGTCGTATTCCACGTTCTAATATTCCTATCTGTGAGCACTGCATTTTACTTTTCACTCACTGGAAAGAGTAACTTTTACCGAATTCCACAGCTTCTCCCAAAACGAAGCAGTTAGGAACCCACTATAGGATTAAAAGTAAAATTCCAATGAGTCAGTCACCTAAATAAAGAGAGTTGCATAATCCATGGGAAAAATTGCGCCCTTTAACCACCTACTCACTACTACAAGTGATAATACTGAAAAGAGGACTCTATCTAACCATCTATACGAACTTGAGTTACGTAATGCGGCGTGAGAAAAGGAGACAGCCAAGTGAAAGATACAAATGTGATCTATATGACTGTGGCCCCCGAATGGGTGGCTGCACATGAAAATCTAATAGCCCGTCGGTCTGTGTGCATGTGTGCTTATATGTTTGTTGTCACTGTTTTTGGAAACCAGATGGGATTCTGAGGACGGATGAAACCACATTTGGTAGAGCCTTGGGGGAGACATATTTTACGACATGTGTCACTCGGTTCAAACGTGCCTATCGCTGTTTGGGACCAGACTTTGGCAAGTTCCTCGTCAATCTTGATGGCGTCCTTGAAGCTCTCAAGCATTCTAATCAAGGGTCAGTCACCGAGTCATTTAATTTGCACACCATCATGGGCACAGAACATCCTGCTTTTAGCTTATTGACCGCACACAGTGTACCAGTCGGTTTCAATTCAACTCTGAACTCGATACAAATATCTTACCATACATTTCAATCATTTCAATCACTGTAGTAAATGAATAGCATGCTGATACAATGCAAGCAAATTAATAAGTCAATCAAATATTTTTTATATCCCCATTAACTGGCATATATGGGGAAACTGCTCTGTATAGATATATGAAAGTATTTTGTGCACTCTTATGGGATTAGCTGGCAGTTCATTTAGGATTAATTTTCGTGCTTGACCTACAGACTGGAAGAGATGGGGGACATAGTGGAGACCATAGTAACGAAAAAGAAGCCCACAAAGTTTACGAAGAAAGGCAGTTCACATAATCACCATCATCAAATAGAGCCATTCATGGTTGAGTACAAAACGCGCTGCATGGAGACGGACTTGCTAATCCCCTGGTTTCATAGCCTTTTGTGCTCCATTAGCTCAGGGCTGTACAAAGGGATTTCGCATAGCACCTGTGAAGTAGTTCAAAGGACGCGGGGCTCGGACAATCTTTTTCTGCTCCAGGTGAGTGTGGAAGTACGAAGAGCTGTTGACACGGACCAAGAACTGGATGAACTAGTTCAGAGAGGACTGAGGAAGCACATGTCAACAAATCCTAAAGACTTGGCCCTTTCGGTGAACCTGTTTAGTCGAGCTTTCCCTTGGCATTTTGTACTGAATAGGGATCTTCACATAGTTCAGTTGGGCACAAGTCTTCTCAAACTCCTCTTTCCCACTACGGCCAATCGAATGCAAACTTCGGGCAACAAAGTTACACAGTTTTTCCATTTCGTCCGTCCTGATCTGGGCTTTGAGATCTCGTATGATAGCATTTCACAGCGGTTGAACACACCTTTTCTGCTTCGACTGAAACATTTGCCAACTTTAAATACCGGTGCGGCTCCTTCTGCAGAGGTAATTTTAATTTTTAACTACTCAATTCTCACCTTGTGGCTCAAGACGGGTGACTTAACACCACAGTCAATATTAAAGTTGCAAAAAGCGCCATTTCAATGTGCTAAGCCAATTATATTCCACTGGTGGTGGTGATAAAGATTGAAAACGACGCTTCTCAATGGCCAATTGTTTTCGCCATAGTTAATGGCTGTCTGCATGGTTTGGGATTTGAAAAAGATTGGCGCGTTGGCGTGTAAAGTCATAAGTTACTTGTATTTTATTTTATTATTGACAATGTCTGGGGAGAGCTACAATGTTTGTACATGTAATAATACTTTTTTCCGTCCTCTATTTGTTTATCCTCTATACCGAACTGATTGTTTGGAAATTGGGACTCTCTAGGGCATGGAGTTAAAAGGACAAATGATAGACTGTTGGGAGAGCGAAAGTTTATTGTTTCTGGGCTCCCCACTTATTGACGGGTTGGAAGGATTGACAACAAGAGGCTTGTATATTTCGGACATCCCGATTCACGATGCCACAAGGGACGTTATTCTAGTGGGCGAACAAGCTAGAGCTCAGGTGAGTCCCTGTTGTAATTTTCCGTCGAACCGGGTGCTCTTTGGATATAGTTTGTTTTAAGCTTTCTGTGAATTAAATTTGGGTGGGGTTGGGTTACCTAGAAAGTTGCTGAAAGTAAAACCGAAACCTTTGTGATAACTAAAAAAGTTTTCACAGTGAACTCGGCAACGAAAACAGGGATCACACGGTGTTTTGTTAGGAAGCCGATGTGCACTTTTTTCACTCAAATATTTAATAACTATTACGATTAATCGTACAGTTCAAATCAATCCCACGGCAATCACCAAGTGTTGTGTTAATCTTAACGTTGTGTAATAATTTCAAATAAAAAAATTCAACCTTCAATAGAAGAGTGTGAGGTTGGCGATATTTTATTCCATTTCCATAACACAAATGGAACTGTAGGGTGAAAAAAAAAATTGTCGCATTTTGCACCCCTATTTTTAATTGAAGAATTGAAGATTAAGTAGCAATAAATAAGGTTTTGAAGCTTACTCATTGTGTGAAGTTCACATGGAGGGCTTAAATGAAAATTGAATAGTCCAGTTTGTATAAAAATTATGTTATATAAGGATGGCAATTTGTCTTTGGACTAAAAATCGAACTTTTTTGTTGGTAAATAGAGATAAAAAGGTTTTATTATATAATAAAATGGATGCAAGTCACAGTTTATGCGGTGACATTGTTAAATTCCTTTGTATTTTGCAATGCTTCTATGAAATATTTTGTTTTGTTGTTGCAGCGACACACAAAAAATGTTCAAGCAAAGGAAAATATTTTTCTTTTACTGCCTTTTCAAGGTCAATGATACATGAAAAGTTGACCAAAAACTTTGGAGGTGCACTGACTGTATAACTATACATATTAACTGTACGCTGAACTCATTTTATAGACAACTACCCGTTAATTCGCATGAAAGCACATTTTACATTCATCCTAATGTGGCTAACCTGGTCGTTTTTTCATTTTCTACTATTTGAATACTTCCACGGCGTACAGAGAATATTTTATAAAGGATATTAGTTGACGTCAACACACCTGTGAAATTCAGAGTCTGAATTAGAACTCACTAGTAAGTCCGAATTTCGGACTAACTAGTGAGTTCTAAAGGAATTCGACGATTCGAGTAGCAAAACTAACTCTTAATTAAAAAATTCCATGTACATAATAAAATTTTAAAGAAATTTTATTTTTAAATTATTGTCTAATCCGTCGAAAATTTTTGGATTGTGATTTACTAACGTATTCATGTTAGCGGCGTATTTTTCATACGTATTCATTCCTTCATCCAGATGAAAACATCAAGGTTTTTTAAAGCTTTTAAGGAGATTAACTCTTCGGTACTTTTGAGCTCCTATCTTAAGTAAAATGGATAGTTAGTTATCGGATGGAGCATATAAGGAAGAAGAGAATAAAAAGTATATGGTCGGAAGTCTCCATGACTTATTACTCAACTTTTGTCTAATGCGTATTGACGTCCTTTTTTTCTCTGGGGATGATAGGTTTGCGTGTTTTATTTACTTCCAGGATGGATTGAAGAGAAGAATGGATAAATTGCGCACTTCCATCCAAGAAGCTTCCAAAGATGTAGATCGTGAGCGAGAAAAAAATGTCTCCCTTTTGCAGCTTATTTTCCCCCCGGATATTGCTAAACGTCTCTGGCTCGGTATGTCACTCAACTTCAATACAATGCATACATACTAACCAACTAATTAATTAACTGCGGCTTAAAAAATTGGCAATGACCAACCAATTGTACATTTCAACAATCATATGAAGCATTGTGAAAAATTTCGACTTAACTTAGGGCACCTTTTCTGAAAGCTTGGCACTTTTGTTTCCACTCGCAACGCGTTTATAGTTTGATAACAAGTGTTAATTACACTCTACTTTTGAAACTCTTGAGTCACAGGATGACACACTTATTCGTAGAGAATTCCAAGCATGCTCATGTGTAGTATGTGCCCTCAATAAGGATTTTAAAACAAACAGAAACCACAAAATATTCTTGTGCTCCTATAGTAAATATGATTAAAGAACACACACTAATGGAGAGAAAATGAATTATGAAACAGTCCTGCAAGTTTGACTAGCTAGGCGAGTCCGTGTAAGCTTATCTCTGGAGAGAGCTTTTTGACAACTTGTCACATCTTCATCTCATTGTTAGTTAGTTAGTTACTTTACTAACTTGCATGTTCGTGAGTACGAGTTGTTGAACAATATAATGTCTAGACATTTTGTCTTACTCCTTCAAGTTAGTTAGTACTATTTTTTATCTCTGCAACTAGTTTATGTAATGACTGATTTTATATATGCTTTTGATTTGCCAGCTCTCACTTGCTCACTATCTGACATATATTTATTGCTTCAGGGACTCTAAATAACTTAAGTTACGACGCCTGAGGATTTCTTGGTATTCTCTGCGCTCATTATTATTGCAGCATCACTAATTCTTTTCAGTTTTTAATTAAAGCTTTGGGCCTCAGGCAAACACCGGAATTAATTTATTCCATTATGCGCCATTTTGTTTGAGGAAGTTGAAACTGTCCTTAGTCTAGTCATGAGTCTGTACATAAGAAATGTATGTGTCGTTTTTTTTGCGAGTTGTTGGCTAACTAGCAAATGGATTCATTGTTTTGTGCAGGTGAAATGATTGAAGCGAAAACACATGAGGATGTCACCATGTTGTTTAGTGACATTGTAGGATTCACTTCCATTTGTTCCACAGCTACACCCATGATGATTGTCACCATGTTACAAAATCTGTATACACAGTTTGATGAGTTCTGTGGACAGCTTGATATCTACAAGGTAATTATCCACATTTTAATTCCTTTGCATTGAATCCATGCTTTGTTCCCCAACCTTGTTACAGACCAAACCAGGTGGAAAATGTTTATGGAAAGTTCCCTCTTGTTTAAATAATGATCAACTGCTCTTCACCATGAACTAATTTAGAGCATTTTACGCATTAGGAGTAGTCTCAAGCCCCTTGGTGGCACTAATGAGCACATTATGCATTCTCATATCTCCGCAAAGAGAAATTTGTGTAGTCAGTCTGCCTGAATAAGGTCTGTGATTCAAATAGACTTTTAGAAAACAAGGAATTCTCGTCACAACAGACTATTTAATATGTTAGGAGCATGGAACTACAAGACGAATTCGTTGCATCTCGTATTGGAAGTCACTATCTAAACTAACTAACTAACTAACTATGATTCTTTCATTGAAGTGAAAGTAATTTCTAGTGACTGGATGATATTGACTAACTAACAAACTCAAAGTAACTATGATGAGATCTCAATTTTTGTGGAGCAAACACAAACATGAGTGGAATAAGACAAGCATACTCAAGTTTATGTTTTCATGTTCCACTTAATTTGCTACGTGGTATGGGTTGGTAATAGTTTTCGTTACCAGTAATTTTGAAACCATAATCTGGATCGAATGGTTTTTTAGGGAAAATAGTGATTTATAACATACACTAATGCACTATTGATATAATATGATGACTTATTCACTTATTATGATGAGCACATCAGTTATGAGTATCCTTTGATTAGAGATGCTGACACAATATTAGGGTTTTAGCAATGTTTGCAGTTTGTATACATACAAGAGATTGATGAAAAATAAATTGCTGAGGAACGGAAAATGCGGGGAAAAAACTGTACAGTTGTCTAAAAGCGTGGAGTTATATGGGATCACACCACTAAGACTGGGCAGTAAAAATATAATGCATAAGATAATGGACTCAGTCATGTGTATGTTTTACAACATTTTTTGTCTTCATGTTCGCTCATCTTGAGGCTGAGATAAAAGGTAGTGATTTTCATTTCAAGTCTGTCGGAAGACAAACAAGCTGAGTGCTGTTTACAGATGTTCATCCATGTATCCTTATCTTGAAATCATTGGTGCATTCTTTATTGTGCCAAAGTGAGCATAATGATGAGCCAAGAATATGAACCAAAGGCACTCATGCTGCCAACTTAATTCCCTTTGAAAAGTTTGAAAGCAATGAAGAGTTTCTTTATGCATTTATGTATCGTCTAACTAACAAGTGCTTCAGAGAGTTTGTTAGGAAATATAGAATTCAATCATGGATCTAAACTTGACTTGTTTATTTATTTCCCTTTTATCTTGTTTCTATGTTTGGTAGATCTTTGAAAATAAATGAATACTTTTGATTTTATTGCTTTCATCTGGTATAAATTCTGTTTTTTTATATTCGAGGAAAAATTTGCCAACTCGCACACAAATACATCTAATATTCTACTTTACGCCATACTATGGTTGATTTGCATTTCATCGACAATAATGAAGTATAAAAAGTGTGCTTTCTTTTGCATTTGCATTTCTATGACTTTTTTTTCCTTCCTATTGGAATTTGTTTGAGTTTTAAAAATTATTTACATTCATCTAATAGATTCAAGAGTAAAATTGTAGTTTGTAATTCCTCTCATGTTGCCTATCTAATCTCTCGAGACACCATTAAAACGAAGAAAAAAGTACCACTGCACTCAGGAATCACCTAAACCTTAATAATTCATTGGAGCTCTTAAAGTAGTGGTCAACGTAGTAAAAACAAGGTACTACAACTACCTTTTTAAGTATGTACTTCCATTCCATTCCCTTGTTACTTTATCTAATTGAGCTAATAATCCACCGTCCAGGGTGAAATAAAAGCATTGTATGCGGCTGTAAAAAAAACTAAAGCATACTAACACTGGAATGAAAATGCAGTCTGTTCATACGAATACAATGCTTTCTCCCGTCTGGTTGACAGTTTTGTCTCACGTTATGTCTACTGGATAGACTGCACAGAAAACAATAGCATTTTCTGAATGTGCCAAATACCAACTAGTAAAAGTATTGGAAATAACTGACCTATTTTTTATTATCTCTGTGTTTCTCTGTCTGTACCATGCAGTACAAAGTATAGCCCGGCCAAGCATATATTATTGGTTTTACTTACTGTGAAACTATTTTCCTACACACTGACTGACTTGCACGAATAACATAAATCGAAAGTGAAAGCGAACCAAGAGGGGAGAAAGTTAGTAGTGGACTATGGTATACTGTAGAGAAAAAAAAAGTGACAAGTGGTGACTGACTGACTGGATGAAAGTTATAAGAAAAGTGAAGTTTTACCATCTTGTAAAGTGGTCTCTGCATTTTTTTTCCTGTGCCTCCTTCCTTTTTGTCATTTATGTGTACGTAGCATAAAGATAATCGCTATTCATTGATTGCTTTTCTTTTCAATGCTCATGCACAGAAAAAAAATCCCATGTGTCACTCATTTTCCATCTCTGTCAATAGGCAGGATACATGTACTTGCATCACAAGACTAGTATTATGTAGTTAGAAGCATTTCGTATTTACACTTGAGCCGCAATAAAAAACTGTATGGTTTTGGTTAGGATTTACGCCATATCACCATCATTGATGATGATTATGATGGTGAGAAAAAGAGGGAAATTTTTATAGCTCTGTCTGTCAAATGTGTTTTCCTCCTTTCTTCAAGTCATTGCATGTCAGTACTATACACACACATTTCTTCATGTCATGAAGAAATTCTTTTACTGGCTCTGTCAGTCTTTTTTTTTTTTTGGCAAAAAGATTACTTGGGCTTTCATGTTGCACATGTTGAAAGAGAAAAATTTTACTCGTCACATACTCTCTGGTGACTGACTGAGAGTCATAAACTGAGGAGCAGCAGAGTCAGCGCATATAAATAGATATAGTGAATTCAACTTGTATGGATGAAATTTTTATGCTATTTTTTTGGGGTACAAGACATGTATGGGAACAAATAATGTGTAAATAGTGTAGTGCACAAAAATTATTTCTTGAAACAACACATATAGTATAGTATCATCTTTTTACGAGTTTCTCGTTGGATATGCCAGTTCCATGCCTATTAAGGGTAACCCCCATTTTGTCTCTAGTTTTCTCTCTAAGGTTGTACAAAAATTAGTGAAGAAACAGATGTATTTACATATGAGGTATATGTGGTTTAAAGATACCATTTTTTCTATAATTGTGAAAATATCTGTTTTTCAATAGGTGGAGACCATAGGGGATGCATATTGTGTAGCAGGTGGTCTGCATCGTGTGAGCCCATCGCACGCAATACAGATTGCATGGATGGCTTTGAAAATGATAGAGACGTGTAAAAAACATCAAACTCATGATGGGCAACCAATTCGAGTATGTGATTTGAACAGCAAGGATATTTTTATTGGATTTCACATGTCAGATGTTGATTGAGTTCCTTTTTTATGATTTAGATGAGAATTGGTTTACACACTGGATCCGTGCTGGCTGGAGTGGTGGGAGTCAAGATGCCACGCTACTGTCTTTTCGGCAATAATGTGACCCTTGCAAATAAGTTCGAGTCAGGAAGTGAACCTATGAAGATCAATGTCAGTCCCACTACATACGAGTAAGTTTTTTAAATACCAAAATTCATACAGTGGGAGACAATATAGTTGCATACAAATGGTTGGGGGACAGACAGAATATTACACCGGGTTGGTTGTGTGATATTTTCAGCTCATTGGTTCAAACTGAAGGATTTGAGTTTGAAGCTCGGAGTCGCGACTGCTTGCCAAAAGGGTTTCCGCCTGAAGTGGAAGGAACTTGTCATTTCGTCTTGACCTACAAAAACCCGTGCCTTCCAGCCCAAACCCCTACTATGGATCATATTGACTACGCTGTCAATGCTTTGTTTTCCAGTCAGGCGAAATGAGCTAGCTTTATGTGACATGAATTTATCTTGCACAAAACACACATACTGTATACTTGCATAGTGCATAGGAGAGGATGAAAAAAATATATAATTCAGATTTTCTCCTCGTGACCAGTCTTTAGAAAAAGTGACCACAAAATGTGTTTGATGATGATAACCAAAGAGAAAACAATCATATAATTCGTTATGAAATGTTTGCTTACTGTTAAAAGCATATGATTTGGATTAAATCTTGTTCATGGGAAACAGTTTTCATTAGATTGCACAGAGACGCACTTAATGCACTTTCATTTGCTTCCTTTGGAATGCTCTGATGCAAAGAACATTGAAATTGATGCCAAGTTACTTCGAATATGTAATGCAAGAGACGAAATTATATTTAATTTTGTTCCATTGAAACTATAACTGTTATTCGCACGTGTAGTAGTTTGCTTTTCTGAGATGAAATTGTTTAAAAATTAGTGAAAAAACTTAATGGAAAAACAATAAATTTGAACCAATACCAAACTATTTTGTTATCAATGACATTAACTTCCTTGTTTGTAGCCTATACATGTTATCACCAATATATTTCAATGATATGAAAAATAAAAACAGCTTTACTCTGGGAGGTTTTGAGTAACCGTGTGGACATTGTTTTTTCTAAAATTTGAAATAATGACGGTTAAGAATGCAAATCTCCAAGAATTATTGTAAGTGACCGCCTTCAGAGTTTATTGTTAGATTTAGCCTCCTGCGCAGGCTTAAATTTCTTGACGTGACATTGGCGGGTTTACAAAATGACAGAATTGCATATTAAATGTCTGGAGTTTAAGAATACATGGGTTTGTTGCTTCAGAGTTTAAAATAGCAATAAATACAAACTATAGGATCTGAAAGAAGAGAATCATTATCACCGCTGCATGTATGCAGCTGTAGGAAATTTGAAGACGAGATGCGTACAAAAAGTTATCCTAACACTATACATGATCATAACTATACGCTGCGCTAGAAAACTTGACCAAGGCAAACATTATTCTTGTGTTGATTTGCTTCTTAAGGGCGTTCCCGCTCCCCCGAACGCTTTGAAATCTTTCCCGTCTTTGTTATTATTGTTAGTCTTGTTCAGAGTGTTTCGAATAAATGTGAGTGTGCCAACTTTGAAATCAAAATCTGGAACTCCCCTACGAATGATGGAAGCTCCGTTTCCAAACGAACCTTTTGAATCACAGTTTTTACCATCCAACCTATGATTTTAACAAAAGATATTGTAAAGTTAACAAACAAGATCGACACACACACACGTTGGAAACGGTAGCAAACGAAAACCATAAACAACACACCTATTTCCAGATCCAGTGAAAGGTATAAACTCATCAGCATCAACTACGATACTATCAGCATTGGGCTCCTCTTCTTCTGTCTTTCGTTTAACTGGAACTGGCTCCACATAGTCAACCGGGGAAGCAAATTCCACCTAAGATACACATAGCAATAAAAGGAACATGCCCCCATTGAAACAAAACTTGCACAGAAATGTCTTTTTCACATAGTGATTGATATTGATAGTTCAAAGCGTACATCCATATCACACTCAATAATGCTGACTCCAGGACCTGGTCGAGTCTCCAAAACGCGCAATTCATATATTCTCTCATTGTAGCGTATAGCGATCATATCCCCTTTAGTTAAGCATGCAAAGTTTCTCAAGGCATTCTCCAATACGGCTTTAGGATTCGTAATGTCTAAGAATTCGGATGACTGTGGCTCAAATTTGGAGTAACTAGCAACCGGAAGTGCCGCACTTTCAATCTGAATCATGTCTCCTTCCTCCATCATTAAATTGTTCATCATCTAGGGTGAACAAAATCATAGTATGCAGTCTAACTACTTTAAATGAAGAATAATAAAACTGATTTTAAGACATTAACAAGCTGCTTACCCAATATGGTATATAACATTTGTTTTCGTCTGCAACAAACTCTAATACTCCACAGTGAGTGTGTCTATCCATGCGATGATTAGTCAATTTAAATAACATAGGATATACAACATTGAGGCGCGTTAAATGTTCCAGAGCTGATGGCGGAAGTATAACTGAAAAAAAATTAAGATCATGTAAATCTGAATAATTAATTCGTTTTTTCATTCGACTTACGTAGCTAAAGCAGCCAACTTACTTTTTCCTCCATTTTCTACATCCTGACGCTCAGGTCCAGGAAACATTGATACAGAAAAACATCTGTAAGTAATATTAAATGGACGTGGGCTGTCGTGGAAGAATCCACCAAAATTGAACTGGAAATCAGACTCCAAAATTAGGAATTCGTTACGATTAGTTAGTTGTACAAGTAAACCACAAAATAATGATTAATTCGGAATCGCTAGAGTCTTACCATTTTGTTATTGCTTGTGATTTATTCTTCAGAGTAGTCCCCAACAGACAATATGCTTTTTAATTTCTAGTCTCTCAAAATGTTTCAGTGGTCCAGGTTTTCCTAAATTATGGATTGCAAACAATAACTAACAACAACAGCCAATTCTCACAATTTCCTTCTCAACTTTCCCCTATTTTGACGAGAGATTTAGAACTCTGTTAAGTTGAAACTGTTTAATATTTAGTGCCTTAACTGTAAACACAAACACAATTAATTTGAATTAATAGATTTGTTCCAAAAGACCAAAGAATAAAATATTCGAAGTTAAGTCTGTCTACTTTCTAATTATTTTTTGGTTTGTGATGTATGTATGCTACTTGGAATCAGACAATGAGAATTGAAATTTGTTTTGTTTAAGTTTCGCTCCGTTCTCATGATCCAGTAGAAGTTTTGGCGCGAGAAGAACTTCGTAAAATATTTCTTGTCAGAAATATCAGAAGATTTTGGACACGTGCTTCGAATTCTGTGTTAAAATTTTAAGCAATAATTAATTATTTTAGGCTTGCTGATAGAAAATTAGGAATATTTGCGGTGAACTCACTGAAAATATGTCGTTTGGAAAACGACCGGAGTTAACTGCTCCTCCTGAATTCGTAAGGCTTCTTCATTTTAAGGCGTGCATTATTTGACTATTTTATTTTGTCCTGGTTGTTGTAATTTTCATCTTTGTTTTCAGTTCTATAATGAAGATGAGGCCAGAAAATACTCTCAAAAGTAACATACTACAGATCAGCACTTTTTTCTCTGAAAAATAATTTAATTATTGACTGGATTATAATGTTTACTGTTGGGTAACAGCTCTCGTATGATGGAAATCCAAGGAGACATGGCTGAACGTGCGATAGAACTACTAGATTTCCAGACGGATGAGCCTCAGCTCATTTTGGATATTGGATGTGGCTCAGGTCTTTCGGGTGAGGCTTTAGATGAGGCTGGTCACATATGGATTGGTTGTGATATCTCTTCGGCAATGTTAGGTAGTTGTCAGTTCTCCGAATACAATGTCCACGGATTGTGAAACAAAAGGTTTTGAATAATAACTGTCGCTTTTTCGTGCATACAGATGTCGCTAAAGAGCGAGAAGTAGAAGGGGACGTTTTGTTGAGTGACATGGGTCAAGGTATATGTTTCAGACCAGGAACATTTGATGGAGCTATCAGCATCAGTGCTTTGCAGTGGCTGTGCAATGCTGACAAATCTAATCACAAGCCAACTCAAAGATTGTACAAATTCTTTACAACGTTATATGCAGCACTGGTAAGGTTCATGGACAATATTCAAATTCAAAGCCTCTTAAATCCATAAATTAAAATCCAGCCTTTTAATACTGAAGCTTGTAAATTTTAGGACACCGGATCCAGAGCCGTGTTTCAGTTTTATCCTTCTGATCAGACCCAAACAGATTTGATAACATCGCAAGCTAAACGAGCCGGATTCAATGGAGGTCTTGTAATTGACTTCCCTGAGTCAACTAAAGCTCGTAAATACTACCTCGTATTGGTAGCAGGTGCTCCTTCTAACGGAAATATTGTTCTACCAGCTGCAAAAACTATGGATGCTCGTAATGGTGGCCCCACTGTATCTTATTCTAATAGAAACGAGAAGGCGAAAAAACACTTAAAGAATAAGACACCAGTTAAACACAGTAAAGAATGGATTTTGCAAAAGAAAGAGCGTAGACGTCGTCAAGGCAGGGATGTTCGTCCAGACAATAAATACACGGGACGAAAACGCGGGGATAAATTTTGAAATACTTGTAAATAAACTTTTGTAAGAAAATCGTTCGTGTTACCTTATTTGATTGTTTTATTTAACTGATTGAATGATCATATTATCATATTTTGATATTAGTACATCTCATCATCGCTTAAAGTAGTTCATAGATTTCATTGATACTTCGAAGACAATTACTAGATTACCATTCTAAATAGCAATGTGACTTTTAAAATTGATGACTATTACAGGTTATTATGCTTAACAAAAAACTACAATTGCTATTCTATTCAGGATAATGCTAGATATATGTTATAGCTGATAAATAGTATATATTTCTCTCGGCTGATTATTATAATATACTGATATCAAGACTAAAGGTACAACGGAAAAGAAAATCTGAAAGAACAGATTTTAAAGCTGTTACAGATTAAGAATTCGAGATTGAACTTATGCGACCGTCAATTTCTTTCATTGCAATTATGTAATAATATCGCATTCCGTAAAAACAAATTTGACCGGCTGAACAATACATTCTGAGACAAATATACGCACGCTTACGATTTCTTCCCAAAAAATTAACTTTAAATAAACAATTTTTGTACTTGATTCTACATTATTATGCTGGAACGACTCTTTAAATCATACATATTAGTATAGGCAATCGAAATAATAGTAGCTTAGAAGATAATAATTGATTGTCTAGACGTCTAAACAACAGTATACATTAGTAGATGTCATTAACGTCCAAATAATAATATAACAACTGCATAAAAACGTATCGAGTATGTATAGTAAATACGAAATACGATAACATACAAAACTAATGAGACAAAAGTTTTAACAAAAACACATGAGCGAAAATGTATAACGTGAAATTCTTGTACTAGTCAAGACTGGAATGTGATAATAGTATTAAAACTCATCGCATATTATAGTAAGTTACATAAATCACAAAAATCTTTGCGTAAAATGGCTTCACCCTATTACAAGGATCACAATCGATGGAAAATACGGGACCATCAAAGTAGTTTGTCTTTTCAATTAACAATAGTATATAGAATGATAAGGGGACTTAAAAATTCACTACTGCCTTTTCAGACACAAATGGGTAATTTTTCATCGTCCTCTCGTTTCCCCAAACTCAAATCAAAATGATAAATTCTTATGGCACGAATTGTTTCTTTAGCTCAACCTGGGTTTGAATATTCACTCAAAAATGTATTTTATGGGACTCCTCTTTAAAAACTTTTTCGAACAGCTCCGCTGAAACGTTATGATAAGCTGAAAAATATCTAAGAAGCCACTGTAGTAATCTAGAGCTACCGCAAATTATCGCATAAAACTGACCCACTAGGCCACTACCTTAAAAGAGCTGACTAATTTATGCAAATATTCTTTTTGGCTTTACTGAAGATTTATTGGACAGCTGTGAGCACTGTACACGACGAACAAGGAGATTCAGAGCTCTGTTGGAGTGTCTTTTCCAATAATATATATCATTCTTGTCCACAAAAAAATACACGAAAAAAAAACAATAATTCTACGTTGGTCGTAGAATTAACTGGCCTTCAAAACAAGACGAAAAATAACTAACTTAAATGGCACAACAAAGTTTTTTGAGGTCACTTTCTTCAGCCTCCATTTCATCGTCGGTGACCACAGGCACAGCTTTGGGGTCGATTCGAGGTAAATAGGCTTCACTGTCTAGGCCGCCACGTTCGTAGAAAAGAATATAGGCTGAACTGGTGTCTACTTGGGATTCGGGAACTTCCTAAAAATGAAATTGCAACATTATATCATCTTTATAGTCACCCAGTATTATATCTAAAGCAATCTAAATAACGTACCCTGCAACTACTGTCATTAAAACAGTACCATTTTCCATTGTCTGATTTGGCATACGCTACATAATGACCTCCTCCCATGATTCCAGAGTGGCACTGTAAAAACACCAGTTATATAACCATGGGTGGTCACACACATAGTTGGTAGGAACCAATTTTAATATGGAAGCCAATAACTTACAATGACAGCATACAGGTTGTAGTCAAGCTTGAATGGATTTACACCCGATTTTAATCGATGCTGATGAAAATCCTGAGGGGGGAATAAGTCTGACTTTTCATCTTTAATACCAGAGTTCACCAAGTTTAGGGTATTACGAGGAACGTCTGCAAGGTATTTGGTAGGGTCAAAATTCTTCATGGGGAAATCTACTACTTTATGAGATTTTATCCATCTTCCCTGCATGAGCTGGAATCTCTTGAGATGAACAATCTAAAAATTCAGATTCAGATATTCAGATATAGATAACAAGAAATTCAAGTCCATCCTATGATTACTGGATAGAAAGCTTAGGAACTATATTTCAAGATATAATTCGCACTTACAAGCATAGGGGGTAATCTCCATATCTGAAGCTTTTTCACGGCCAACTGATGAGAGCCGCATTTGGAGCACATGTATTTCTCGTCGTCTCCCAATTCTTCCTCCTTCGTAAACGACTCGAGACAAGTGGACAAAGCCACACTTTCAGTCTGTTTTCTCATCGCTTCTTGAACACTCGCATGTTCAATGACTTGATGGGCCAGACTTGTCTGGTACCTTAAATGAAGTGCTGTAGGATCCCAATCAATTGCGAGTGCTACTGACAATGGATTCAATTTCTCAACCAACTCTTCTTCTGTACACAGCAGTGCACAACCTCGACAAAATCGGTGCCAAACACAGCGGCCACAACAAGATTCTAAATCTCGTCGAACTACACGAAGCACAAAAGGATACTCGTATCCCAAACTGTCATCACTGAAAATACAAGGATACAATATTAAAAACCTTAACTCTCTGTGTTAAAAAACGTACTCTTTAAAAATGATATGCGTACCAGTCTTGAGCATGATTATAAATGTTTGGGCCTTCAGAAGGGGGAAGTGGAGTGACCAGACGCGCAACCAGAGTCCAAACTCGTTTATACAAATCTAAATGGCTCATATTCTCTGACCAGGGGATCACGAGGGGTAAACCGAACAAGTCTGGCTTAGACTTCTGGGGAGCCAAAAAGTATGTATCTTGTCTGATCATTTTTCTATGGAGGACAACAATGAAGTTGTCATGGGGCAAGGATGATTCGTAGGGAGCCATACTGCTACAACTACTGTAGCTGCTTTGACGAGAATGATTTCCACCAACGGACAAACTATTGCCGTCATTTGGCAGTCTAAGTGTACTATTGCTGATGCTGTTATTATTGTTATTGATATTATTGACACCACTTTGCTGATTTTTCGCGGAAGTCATCAATCGTTGGATCTGAGGATCAGTTTCACTTCGAGCGTTTGTTCCTTTGGATAAATCGTCTAGAGGACACAACTGGTACGCATAAATGGGACGACCACTAAAAGTGCCACGGACTCTTTGATTGTCAGTGAACATGGTACAGATTTTGTATTGTCGAATTTCGGCCAACAAAATATTCTCTGGAGGAACTTTTTCGGCCACATATCCTGTTAGTTCTGACAAACGAACCTTCACATCCGAGATTCGTTCTTCGGGAGAAGCCAACAATCCATAACGGACGGGACATGAGCCATCTTGACGAACAACTGTAGAAAATTGCAATTTAAACAATTATTTTCCTATTCGAACTAGTCTTAGAACTTTTGACAACACATAAACAATTTAGACTTACCAACAAAATCGCAAAATACAAAACTTTCCATGGGGAGGGGCAGAGTGAGATTACTGAAAGCATCGAATCGTACGCTTTCTTGCAGGCACTGTTTACATCTAACACTAGATTTTAACTGGCCGTGAAATAAATCAACGATCACACTCTTATTTCGAAGTAAATGATTTTCCCAAGCCTCTTGGGCGCAAACTATATCGGGCCGATTATTACTATCCTTCAACTCCACATATGGCTTCTCTGCAACACGATTCAAATCTTCATGCAGGCCGTCCAATAAAAATGCAAGCAATTCTTGGGCGTCATTTTGTTGAAACCCGCTGAATCTTGGAGCATATTTACCGATAGTCCACTATATTCAAACAAAAATAATATTTGAATGAAAATTCCTCAGCCAATATCTGGTACTGTATAGATACTATAGTACATACCCGCAATTTAATAGGAGCAATAGTTTTCACAGAGCCACTCCAAATATCAGTAATCAAATCCCCATAACGTTTAGCAATATGCCCTTTCATTCCCAATGGGTTTGTCCTATTCAACTCAAACATGTGCATTCTCTTCATAAAATAGTTCGTCAAAGGTCTCGTATTGCTCACACATTGCAAAGCGGAATTCATGAAACAAGTGTTCCCTAAATTATTTAGTCCAGCCAATCCTTTCTCGACAGCCATAGAAGTGCTCATAGCTCTCCTCATAAGAACTCTAGAGCTCATTTCCGAAGAAAAAGTCGCACTGGCTGTGCCCCCAATCCCTCCATGGGAATGAGGAGAAGCAGCTGCACTGCCCATAATTGCCAAAGATCCAATTTCTTCGGGCCAAGTTTGATCCTTATTACGAGTCTCGATGAGTATGTGAGAATTATCAACAATTCCGAAGTCCTCCAGGGACTGATCTTCTTCTTCAAGCACCAATAGAAAGCTCAAATCTTCAGCTCCTTGTAATAAATCTAATCTTGTATCTTGCAATGACAAACGCAGTTGAGAATGGGAACACAAAAATGAGCAGATTTGCCCCAATGTTGTCTTCCGAGTGAAGGCGGCCATATATGAAAGCACTCTACGAAAACAAAAGTTCACCATTAGCATCTTACGCAAATTATCCATCTGATCAAATCAAGTTGTAGCCTAAGTCTAAATTGATCCGATTCACTTACTTCTTTGGAGGGAGCAGATGCTGGTTATAGGCATATGGAAGAGTGGCGCTTAATGGAGAAGCATACATACTTGTCACATTGGCCCAAGCAGAGCCAGCAGCCGAAGAAACGGCATTTACTCCTCCACTAGAGGTACCGGCTCCACCACTTAATCCTTTACCAACCGAATTCGATTGTTGATGTCTATATAATAGTAGAGTAATTGGGTACAGCTCCAGTTCTAGTTTCTTCTCAGTTTCGATAACCTGAGAGTTGAAAAATATATTATTTAAACCGTATGAACGAAAAGAGGTACGTGTGAAGGACGTCAAAAGCATATAACCCTCACCTGACGAGGAAGAGCCACCCCAACGCCATACCATTGTTGTAAAGCATTCCATAATGTATGAGGGAGAACTTTAAAGTCTCGACCGTTCTCTAAATTTTGACGCAATCGTCCCCCTTCATTTGTCAAAGAGCGCACTTTCCCTCCAGAAGGATTGGGAGCAAGGAGTACTGAGTTGTCGATGGCACCAGGCTTTCGCCTTTTCCTTTCTTTCTCTCCACCTTTACCCCCATTCGGCAATTTTCTCAAATTCATAGGAGAACCGATGGGACTCGGTGAGCTACTACAGGTTGAGCTGAGAACACAAAGAGATTGCATAATTGTTTTTAAATGGTAGAACAATAACGCAATTAATTGATCATACATAATCATCAATCAACAATACGCTATTGCTAAAGTCTGTCCTACATAATACACAAGTTATATTGTTTAATAAACATTTAATAAGAGAAACATGCAAGATTAATGACCTACAACTCATCAGCTATAGTAATCCGCTGGTCTGAATAACTACTAACTGGTTAACTTTTAAGACGACAAAAAAACAAACACATTTCAAAATAAGTTGAATCCATATCCAATAGTGGTCTTAAAATGTATTTTTAACACACCAACTTAACATATTAAAAACATGGAATTACAAATTACGTCATGAAAATTAATCTTTTATTGTATTTCAACTTACCGAGAGCTATCAAGCGTGACTAATGATACTGAGCTTGAACTAGTTTTGGCATTAGGACTAAGCACAGTTGTTGAGGATCTTTCAGAATCACAGTAGTCATCATCTAATTGAAACAGACACCTCGTTAAATTGTGAATTTCCAAATTAAACCCTTATTCGACCGCCAATATGTTTTAAAAATTAACCTAGCCTACTAATACCAGTGACAATGACATTGCTCATATCAGTAGCCACACAGCCTTCAACTTGTCCTTTTTTGCCAGGCCAACAAGTTCGAGTTCTGCTTAAAGTCGTCGTCGTAGTCGCATTATGGCTATGATAAGATGAGATGGTAGAATGACTGTCGTTGAAACTGCTCACGCTATTCGCAACACTGCCAGTTCTGTATGTTAGTGAACAATCAGCAATTGATTAAACTTCCAACAAAAAATATCGTAAAATTTTATTGAGTAACTCACATGGAACTAACACCACTGTCACTATTGCTCATCAAAGAAATATTAGGGCCCGCATAGCTCACCCAAGAATTCCACCAATCCATAGAAACTAGATACCAAGTCTGATTTGGTTGCAGTCCTCGCCTTTCTTCTCGACTTAGCCAAGAAGTTACCACGTCATACTCTTCAGTGGGGTCTAGAGGTTTTAGCCCGAGAACTACTTGGCACACCTTATAAAATCAAGAAATCAAATTAACACATTTATTATGTATTCAGTGATACCAAAGTGCCCATTAACTTACTTGATATATGAGGAGAAGGAACTGTTCCGGCAATGGGTTGGAGAGGGACCACACTAGATATTCCTCTAATGTCATTCCTTCCATAGGACTAGATGACTGGCTCAAAACTTCTTGCACCAAACTCTCGTCATCAATTGAAAGCACACAGGAGAGAATATCTTCTTTGTCGCCATCATTCATAGTGTTCTCTTCGAGCACAAGTTTCATAACCGACAACATTTTTCGCAGCTCTTCTTTGTTTAGTAATCCATCCTTATCCTGGTCGAACACTTTAAAACAAACTAAAACAAGAAAAAACAATGCGAAAGTTAGTTACCCGTGCACTATTGAAATCTAAAACGAAGGAAAACTTGTGGATGATTTTAAAACCCATACATTTCTGTCTTTCGATAGGAGGTCCTCTAGCAGCTGCAGAGATTCCACAGGCCATCTCCTTGAAATCAATATGACCATCTCGATTCTCATCGAAAGCATCTAAAACACCTTGGACTACGGATTCTGGAAGTGGAGGTGAAATCAGGGGCATCAATGTTTCTACATCCACTTTACCTCTTGGTGAGTGATCCCGCAATTGCCAGTACCGTTTTTCTAATTCAATGATATCTTCTTCTTCCACTAAAAATTAGATTAAACATTGAAATTGCATATTCGCGTAGCTGTCATTAAGGCTGCAAAGATTAACTTACAATGCGTCACACCAGCTAATGTTTGATAAAATGTAGGAGTTTCATGATCATCTGAAAGCTGAAGAGTTATCCGTCCTAGTTTCATTGGCTCGCCCAAAAGCCAACTGGATATTGAGGTAGCGTTCGGGTATTTTTGAATCCATTGAGCGAACTGCTCAAGTTCTGCATTAGCGCTCTGTTTGGAAATGAATAACTAAATTAAAATAAATTCTAAATCGTTATATCTACTGAATCAACAAATCGTAAAATATGTTCTTACAGATTCGAAAAGACTATTGAGCATAAACTCAGCCACAGGACTGTTCTCTAGTTCTTGGAGGGTACGAGAAAAATCTTCTCTCACTAGACAGTTATTATCCTTGGCGTAAAATGAGTACATAACTGCAAGGAAGACACAATCATTAAACTCATGTACAGAAAGTAAATCAAAAGAAAGCTGGCGAGAATTCTTACATCGTATTTTCTCTTCAACTGTTCCTTTCGTGAGAACAACCAGCGAACTGACTAAATCTTTGAATAGGATTCCCTTTGTGCAGCCACCACATGCGTAGTACATGGACTACACAAACAGCACACAATTTTAGTCACTAAATATAGTATGGTGCTTTGGATTAATTTATTTGTACGGAAAGTTATTCTTACATCAGCAATACTGGTAGGAAAGGAATCGCCTAAAACTTCTTTGAAGAACGCTGCTTTACTCATATAGCTGTTGTGAGCAACGACTCTTTTGAAGCCATCACATAGACGTCGATATTCCGTGTCAGAAACTAAAAAAAAAACAATGCAATTCATTGAAAATCCTTCTATATTAGCTTTATCATTCGGTTCGAAACAATGGTTTTTACTTACTCCTTGAACGGGCCTCTTCAAATGACAGAGGCACCGCTCTGGATTCCTTCATGCCAATGGCATTTGAGATTGTGCTTATAATGGACTTAAGCATTGTCCAAGATCGTTTGCCTTGAAGGAATACTTAATTGTATGTAGTCGAATTGGGGAAACTATTCAGCTACGGATAGAACTGCATGCTGATTTTAACAAACAGCTACATTTTTATTGATGTCTACAGCAGTGTCATCAATGTTGAGTTCCCATTTGCTGTTTCTTGCATACACCATACACCCTTTCCTGTATCTTCGAAAATGAACTTATTTATCCCTCTATATTTTATACGACCTTTCGTGAAAATGGTGAAGTCGGGGTCGGACACATTTCCTCCTGTAATGAAAAAAACACAAATAAATAAGATACAGTACATGGCACACAGTGGTTGATAAGTTTAAAATGGTAATCTCAATCAAAGCAGTATATTATTATTAGCCTTTGTTTGTCTATTCCACACACATCACATGATCATCATCATCATACAAGTCAACAAACTGCAAACTTGGTTATCTATATATTTTATCAGTCATGTACCCTGAAACTGGCATGATAAAAATTAGTGAATAAGTTTATATTCGTTTTTTTTTTCATCAACTTAGAAAAATCAGCCATCAATTTGAAAATTTCTTTTAATTTAAAACACTTAAAAGGATAAATTGGTTATAACTCCGCTTCAAAGATGACATTATGACATTTCAAATGAAAGCCTTTGACGAAAGGATTGCGAATATGCAACTTTCGTTTGGAGCTGATTACCAGTTTTCGAAATAATTAGTATCGAAAATAATATTAACATGAAGAGTATAAACTATGTTAATCTAGTTCTATAAAGACGAGTTATCTACCTATCAGGAACCCAAAGCAGTGTTTCTAACCTGTGATTTCATTTGATCAGAGAATTACGACGCGACAAGGCACCGCCCGATAAGTTGGAGCTCCGCCATACTGGAGGATAATATCTAGTCTAACCGAGGGGGACGTGGGGAGGCTTTTCGATAACCATGCCGAGCGCAGGAGGGAGCAGGAAAGGCCGCTACGTTTATGTATAACCAAAGGCGATTTGCGACGGGCCTTTCCTACTTCCTATAAACAAAGCGTTGTGCGAAGCGAAAGTCTCGTTAGTGTCCCTCCACGAGTCATTTGAGTGACACTGTCTTTTTTAAAACAATTTTGTATGACTGCATAGAGCCTAAATTAATTAAAATTCCATGCTTGAACTTTAATTACTAACTTTAAAAGTTGTTTACCCTGATAAAAAGTTGCATATTTAGAATCCTCTCAATGAAGGCTTTCATTAGACGTATCATCACACGTGACAATCAATGAAGCAGAGTTATAACCAAATTTTTCGACCTCAATTTTGACTACACGTGAATCAACCAGCATTCAATACAGTCATCCAAGATGAAATGTAATCCCAACTAATCTTTGACAGGAACTGATCTTTACTATTTGTTATTAAATGATAAACAAATAGAAATAATGGAGAATAAATTATAATAGACCATTAGTTTCTTATTCTTAATTTTCCAGCAATGAACATAACATTAATGAGCTCACATACCGCCATAACAATGTCACAACTATTGCGATGAACTTTAATTAACTTCACAGAGAACTTCTTAACTCCATTATTGACTAAACATAATTATTCAAAAGTATCAAAAGGAATTGCGAACTTGTTTTTTGTATCAATTGACAATCATTTTAATAAAATTCAACTTTTCCCGTTTTATCGTCACTGGTGGAGACGCCAACACATGTGACTCAAATATGCCTTTTTACTTTGCAGAAATAAAAGCATTATTTAACCCCAGTATCCTAATGAACTCCTACTCATTACTATCTGGCAAAACATTTGTTGTCTTTTTTGATTTTCGGAGGCAAGCAGCAGCACCTTACTTTTTAGAGGCAATTCGTTTTACGTTAAATTCGGTTTCTCTGTGCTCAATCAATCTCGCTCTGCATGCTCGACTGTGTAGGTGTTCTTGATTTTTCGCTTTTGTTAGTTCATTCGAAACTTTTTAACAACAAAGAATTAAAATATTAATTTTCCTCCATTCCATTAAATAAGTTGGCTTTAATAGTTGTCATTCAAGTTTTTTGAGTCTTTTAGTCGAGTAATTACTGAGTTTTGAATTCAAACTTGCTGGCTTGGTTTTGGTGACCGACCACCGTTCATCACTTGCATGTTGGCTGTGCCGGTTTAACTGGGATGATTTTTTGTTGATGATAATTACATATCAATCATTTTAATAGGATGGGTAAGTGTTTTAATTATAAACCTATAGTTAGACAGTATAGGAGTGGGATCATATCATGTAGTCTTGATCTCGATAACAAAACACGGATCCCTTGACCATTTGGATTTGGGAATATAGTGTGAAGGTTTAGCGTTGTACATATTTGTTACGAAGCAGGATTACAGATACCCTTGCTTAAGGGATGTTTTTATATGAGCAATCTAGATTTAATGGTATAGTTAATCTGCTAACTTACTTACTAACTAACATAATGATGAAAATTGACTTTTTAGAGTACCCGAAAGGTACATCAGCTGTCAATGGCAGTGGACAGCCGAAAAATATGCAGCTCGAGCGGATAAAGGCCCAGCTGGTAAGAGCAACAGAACGGATGAAAACTTGGGAAATGGCTTTTAGGAAAACAGAGGAACGGAAGCCGTCGCGAGTAAGTTCAATTGAAGAAAGCTGTAGCTAATACTTAAAACATCAAATATTTTTTACCAATACGTTTGGATGGAAACTATTTAGGATGACCTTGCCAGAGCTCCGGAATCCGTTCGTACTGCCTACACAGACATCCGAAGGCTTAAATATGAATTGAGTACGGGTTGCTATGGCATGGATACAGATACGCCAGTACAATCTGCCGCGACTACCCCTATGTCCAAGCCTAGTATATTTAATTTAAATGCTGCGTACCAACCAGCTTTCGGTTATAACTCTTACCAAAACTGGTCCGCAAAATTATATGAGAGGACTAAATCGGATCCTATAGTGTTAGCGTCACGCTCACAAAATACTTCAGAACCAGCTGCTGAAACTTATTCAAATTCGTCAATTATTGAACCCGGAAAAGAAACTGTTAAGAATTCGCTCTCTGCGTCAACTAGCGTTCTCAGTAATCGTAAGAAGCACCTTTTAAAAGAAAATGAGCAACATCCACTTATACTAGAAAAGGATTGTGATACGGATACATCATTCGTATCAAATGTTGTGAATCCAAAAACTCCTCTGCATCATGTGAGGGCGTTGTTCATGACCTCTGATGAAGATTCCGACAGCATTGGTCTAGGGTCTCCAGCCCAGTCAACTGATCTCGGCGGTGTCAAGGTTTTGACAAGTCATCCTAAATACAAGGAGGTACCGATTCCTGAATTAAACAGCCGCGAGAACGATCACATGGATAAGGACTATGATAAAAAGCTACAAGGTAAAGTGTTGACATTGGTTTAATTTTGCTGTTTTGCAGGCAAAACACGGTTGCAGATTCTTCCCGCTCTGGCAATTTTTTTCGGGCCATCGGGCGAATTAAAATTATTTTTTTCGTTGCCTGGCGAATTTAAATTGTTTTTTTTCGTCGCCTGGCTAATTTAAATTGTTTTTTTTTGTCGCCTGGCTTTAAATTGTTTTTTTTTTCGTCGCCTGGCAAATTTAAAGTTTCTGCAAGCCTGGGGCAGAATAATGTTAACTTCGCGCTTCGTCACTGAAGACTCAGCATATTTTTATTGGCTGCTCTGTATTCTTCTGGTGGTTTCAATTATTGATTTTTTTTGTTAGGGGTGACGAAATGTTTTGTTCGACGCTTTTTTTTCGTCCTCGCGGGAAAATTTAGTTTTTTGTTGCGATTTTTAGGATTTGCCAAGGCCCTTGATTTGATTGTGTAATATTGTAATTCCAGCTCGTCTGAAAGTACTTCACAAATCGGAAGATAAATTCTCTGCTGAGAAGCAAAAGGAACAACCTTGGTGGCTGGAACCCACAATAATAGATGAGTGGGACGCGGAGAGTCGTCCACAAAAACGAACGCGGGAATTAACCCCACCGATAATAGAAGATATGGAAATTAGGAAGAAAGTAAGAGCTATTTCCAAAAAACCCTATTTGGTTCAAGCCAAGGAAGTGAATGTTAGGCCAACATCCTGTCCAAAGGAAGATGTGCCTCTGAGGTTCGGCTCGGTGGATCGTGCTGCTACTCCCAAAACACCAAGTAGAACTCCCACTTCTAGCACTAAAGTTACGATCGCTGCCGAAGATTACATTGATGATGTCGATGTTTCAGGGACCAAAAAACGAGGGGCTGCGTTTAAAAGAAAACAGTAAGTTAATTACAGTATAAAATTGTTTGTCGACACTGTATAACGCTTTGTTTCTAATTTTTGCATCCAGACAAAGTGGAAAGTCTGGAAATGACAATTTTGTCCGCATTGACATAACTAAGAAGAAGTTTGTTAGGGGTCACAAAAAGTTTTCTGCCATGAAGTACAAGCGGAATGAGTGGAAACAGAAAAAGGCAAACAATTTTCGTGAAGAACAACTGAAGAAGATAACTTGTAAAAAGTGTAATGATGTAGGTCATACATCTCGATATTGCCTTAAAGGTAAGCAAAGTTTCAAAGTTTATTAATGAGTATTGATGTGGCTTTATTTCGAAAAATTGTGCTTAAGGCTTAAAGGAATGTGTATATAATTTTAATGATCAGAACTGGAGAGTAAAGATATGGAACCGGACATCATAGACGATAGTCCTTTTCCAACCATCGCGGAAGCCAAACAAATGGCGTTTAGCAAGCGAGCTCAAAATCATGGAATCGGGAAAACTTCAATTTATGAGAAAGAGCATGAATGGAGTGATTCTAACCCTTCCAGCTTGAGCCAGCACTCTGATAAAAATGTTATAATTGATACTGAGACATGCTCTGTTGACTCGCGAATGGTCGAAATAAATGAGCCGGCACCTGAACTCCAAAGTGTTCCTTCTTATTGGAATGGATCCGAGACACCCGGTAAACTATATTCATGCATTGTATTTGTTTTTCTAGTTTCTAGAGTTGACTTATGAATTATTTGTATTTTCGCAGAGTTTATGCATGAAGAACTGAAGGGGGCATTAAAAAAATTCGGTTTTAAAAAGTTCCGCGAGGGTCAAATACCGGCAATTTATCGCGTACTGAAGGGACAAACAACTTTGGTAGTTCTCTCTACGGGTGCCGGCAAAAGTCTGTGTTACCAACTTCCAGCGTATTTATACTCTAAGAAATATCCCAAAACTCTTACGTTATGTATTTCCCCGCTAGTGTCTTTGATGGAAGACCAGGTACAAAGCTTGTCTGATATGATTTTATTATTGAAATGTGTTATATAGATTTCACAACTTTGTTCTGGTGGTGAATATTTAGAAACAAGGAATTCCGGGGGTTTTGAAAGTGGCCTGCTTACACAGTGGTATGACTGCAAAGCAACAGGAGCAAGTCCTGGAGAAAATCCGTGCCAAAGACTTGCACGTACTGCTCGTGTCTCCCGAGGCGGTATGTCGGGGATTATTTGGTCTTCTGAAGCAGTCGGCTGAAACATTACCAAAGATAAGCTTCGTGTGTATCGACGAAGTGCATTGTGTTTCGCAATGGTCGCACAACTTTCGTCCTGCGTACTTACAGTTGTGCAAAGTGAGACCCTTACATCTATCTGAAATGAAATTTTGTTGTTTGTGTTTATCGCTCCTAATTATTTTTGCTGTCTACAGATATTGCGGGAGAAATTGAAAGTGAAGACTATATTGGGGCTAACTGCTACAGCTACCCTACGAACTTGTAATGATATTTGTGATCATTTACAAATTAGTGCGGACACAGCCGTTCGAGGAGAAATTTTCCCTACGAACTTGCAATTAAGCGTTTCTAAGGATATTAATAAAGATGAGGCGTTACTAGCTTTATTAAGATCTCCTAGATTCGCGGAATGCGATTCTATTATTATTTATTGTACTAGAAGAGACGACTGTATGCGGGTGGCAACTATCATTCGTATCCGTCTTCAGGTAAGCATGAAAACTCCATCTTAATGAAGTAAAGGGTAACTTTTGACTGACTTAATCACGTGTTTTTATAGGATATTCAGGATGGGCTGAAAAAGATTAAATCCAGGGCTAGGTCACAGCTATCTAGTCTGTGTGAAGTTTATCATGCGGGACTAACAGCAGCTCGACGGAAAACGGTGCAGCAACATTTCATGGCTGGTAAATTATTGAATTTTTTAGCATTTTACCATTTGTAATGCAAGTCGATCAATAGAGCAGGAAGAAGTATAGATTCAATTGTTGATGTGTCCAGGGGAAATCAGAATTGTTGTTGCAACTGTTGCATTCGGAATGGGGATAGACAAGTCCGACATAAGAGCAGTTATTCATTACAACATGCCCAAAACTTTCGAATCATATGTCCAAGAAATTGGGCGGGCTGGACGTGATGGAAAGCCAGCACAATGTCATCTATTTTTGGATAATGCAAAGGTAATTTTCTAAGCATAGAGCCAATTGCCAAAGTGCTAATTGTCATTGCTTTCGTTGTATGCAGCGTTTATTTACTTATAATCGTTAAGTTGTTTTCTAACGTTATTCATTGTCTTGGTGCAACTGCAGGGTAAGGACGTTCATGAATTAAGAAGACATATTTATAGTAATTCTGTGGATCGACCAAGTCTCAGAAAGTTGATCAGGAAAATATTCCGCACCTGTAAGTGCCCAGTAGGCACTCCTTGCAATGGTCACGAGGTGGCCTTTAGTGTAGACGAAATGGTAAACGAATTGGATCTTCCTCAAGAAAACATATCCACGTTACTATGCCATTTAGAGACGGATCCAAAGAACAAATTTTTAGATGTACTTCCTCTGACGTATGCAACTTGCTCCGTGTCTACATATGTTATGCCACAAAACTTTGCGGATGCTGTCAAAAAGGTTAAAGATTATTAAGATTATCATATAAAATGTATTCGCCTCTAAATACTGCATCACTGCATGCAATACTTGGTGTACTTGTACTGTTGTTTAATTTATATGCTGTTTTTTATTGTTGTGTACCTTTTAAATGTCCAGTGTCCCCCACTAGCTTTGGCAGTTGGTCTGCACAGGAAGAAATATTTGAAACCGCATAAAGATCAACGCAGCATCCAATTCAATGTTATTGATATAGCAGCTGAGGGAGGATGGAGTAGTAGTATTGTTAAGAAGGAATTGAAAAATTTGGAGTGGACTCAAAGTGCTTTTGATTCTACGGGTATAAGCTTTTTAAATTTATGCTTTTATTGGGTTTTCCACAGATGGAATTTTCAAAGTTTTTACGGATTTTTTTTACAGGAAAAGCTAGTAAGTTTCGGAAATCTGGCATCCTTGTTGAATTTAGTAATCTGTCTTTTCGAGTGGTAGCCCCAGGGAATCTTGGGGAGGACGAAATGGACGAAGTTTTGGAATTCTTGTACAATAAAACATGGGATCAGATGCGTAAAGAACTGTATCAGCTTGAGAAAGTGTATCAAGCATTGTTGAGGTAAATTTGCATCTTGCAGTATCTGTATCAGTTGGAGTTGTTCCCCAAAAAAAATTTTTTTACTGTGACTTTTAGTGTGTCATTCAACAATGTGGGGATGGTTGAAGAATCATATTGTGAAACTCGCAGTAACAAGTTAAAGTCCTATATTGTGGACTATTTTGATCAAGCCAATAGTGAAGCTCCCTCAGATTGGAGAATAGAGATGGAAGTAAGATAGAAAATTTTTTTCTGTTTGATTGCTGTCGGTTTTTTTGTTTACAATTGTTTCAATTTATTGCTTTTTAGTCTGGTGAGGACGATATGCGAAAGGAGGAAGTTAAATCGGACACAATAAGCTTGGTATTAGAAAACAAACAAGAAAAATTTAATGGCCGAGCAGTTGCCAAAATATTTCAAGGCATAAGCAGCCCTCGTTTTGGAGCTGAGGTCTGGTATCGCTCCAAATATTGGCGTAAATATGTTGATATGGATTTCAATGTCCTTTGTCAAATAGCCAGTTCCACGTTAATTGATTTACATTAGTATTATCAAAGTATGTAAAAGTCACTATTCTGTCTAATGGAATATTCGCTGAGATTCAGTTTTCAGTTATTTATATATTCTGTTTGCTTTACTTTGTTGTGCTCCGAAATGTTTTTGGGAGGGTGTTGTTGGTAGTCCGTATTCCAGTCCAGCCTTCTAGTTACTACTATTTATGCATAATATGTTCCAATTAACTTGTAAAAAATATATTGTGCAATTCATTGTATATGTTTATAAACATTTATGTATCGTTTAAGAACTGAAAATTTTTAAATATAGTTGGACGTTTATTTATTATGAGAACATAAATAACTGCAATAGAATAAGTGAATTTCCAAAAAAATTGTTTTAACTTATAAATGAGCTGTCGTGTTTACTGTGCATTAAAATAAGAAAACTGCAAAACTGCTGCACTATTCTAGATTCCAAGGAATGTATCTCGACTTAAAAAACAACTTTAAGTGGTACTGGTACATTCCTCTCCTGAGTAGAGTGATCAAGTGATCATCATATGAATGACGAGACGCCGTCCTCCCAAATTACCTGCTATTTCAAAACTAACTATTCGTATCAAATTGAACAAGTGAATTTTTAGTTCCATAAAAGTAAGATCGAAATACTCACTAGTTGAAGCTGTTTTTTCCGTCAAGTTGTAGATATGTATTGCTATTGCTATTAAAAAAAATCACATTCATAAACAGACCAGAAAACACAATGGTGTGGTAACAAACAAGGTCTGATTCCAATTATAAGCACTCTCCGAGCTAGCAAATAAAAGCTTGATAACTATGTATTCATGGATTTTTACTAATAATTGCATTGTAAGACCCAAAAGGATTTTGTGAAGGAGAGTGGACAACTAATTGCCCCTAGCTTGTGAAAAGAGTTTTGCTTGCATTGTATTTACAGCATACACATTTTGGTGCCAAGATTTAAAGCTCATCATGAACAAAAGACTGTAGAATATTCCAACGCTTTTGTAATCCTTCCTTTTTGTCAACACTGACTTTAGATGACCGAAGATTTTCAAGCCGTTGAACTTCCCCTGCTACAAAATCATCCCCTTTGTCTAGAATTTTCTCCATAAGCTTGAGATATACTTTTGCCATTTCCGTGTCTTTTTGCGAGTCCAGTCCCCGTTTAACCAGGATTTTGGCTTCTTCAATAATTTTCGATCTACCTTCTTTATCCCCTTTTAGTTTTATGAAGTCGGCAGCCATCTGATCAAATTTTTCTAGACAACCGGGTAATCCAATATACACCCCTGTGGTTGTTTTAATAAACTGGATAATGTCATCGGCTTTGAAATCTCCAGTATATGGAATGGGCACTTTTTCATCCTTTTTGAACAATTTGAGGACGGGAAAATCTTTACTTTTCACTTCATACTTCTCAGCCAAGTCTGAATTATCTTTCTCCCCGTAGTCTTTTACGTTCACTTCAGCCACAAGTAAATCCATTACTCCTCGAGTGGCATCGGCAACTTTTCCAAACTCGTCATGTTTCTCCCCGTATGGATATGCGACGTCAAATTTTATTAGAGCGGCTCCGAATTTCGTTACAATCTGATCACAAAGTAAGCAAATTGAGCTTACTACACAACTACACAGACTAAATTTAATATGGTTGATATTTAAGATGAATGCGCTTCTTGAAGACCATTTACCAACAGCATCATAAATCATCATTTTACCTATTTACCTTATCAAATGAATGCACATCTAAAGGCGTACAGCCTTTGCAATTTATAGCACTAACGATTTGTCTATCAAATGTTACAGTCAGGCAAATCAACGTAATGTAAAATAGTCCAATCTGATACTCCATCGCACTGATGTTTCGTTGGTCAATTCTATGCAAAAAACAAACATTGTTTACATATAGACAATTCACATTATTTCTTAGGTGCGAAAATACTGAGCTTGTCGTTATGCATATGAACGTACCGTTTGCTGATATGTATTTTTGAGAGTGAATTTAGCCTTTTTATGCGTCTTAAAACAGACAGATTTGAAACAGTAATGCATGAATGAGCAATGAGATGGAATTGAAGACTAAATACTTAGTATCCAGCAAATGATATTACGTTTACGTTATTACGTATGCAATCAATAGGGACAGCGTTCTAGCAAAAAAAATCGATTTCGTGGTAAGTAAGTTCAAGAAAGAATGAACTGACCGATTAATCAATACCGGTGTAAAGTATACGAACACGAAAGTTTACATGTTATTGGTGGTTCTTTCGTGAAAGTGTCAACTCACAAGTGAACTGTCAACACTTTTAATATACTGCAAAGGAATTGTACCGTGTAAAAATTGGTAGATATTGGCTTTCACTTTGAAAGTCGCTCGGTTCATCCGGCCGGACAATAAAAAAACGAGTGTAGTTTTGTGTACGTGGCTTTCCGGTAGTGGGCTACCATGTTCGTCTCTAGAACTAACTGAAAATGTCGTGTGCAGATAGGCCATTTTAAATAATTAATGATCATGGAACATGGTCGCTGTGCTGCAAGTAAATGATAGCCAAAAGTCTATCAATTGGTTCCCAACGTCACAACCCATGCATTCATTTTTCAAGTACATTTCGTCTCGCTTCGCCCCAATAAAGGTTAGCTGAAAAAAATATGTATATTTTCTCAAATAATGTGCTTCATTCAAGACGTAATAATACTTTATTTATCAGGTTTGGTACGTACACAAAAATCACCCATAAAAATATTACAGCTTTAAAGTGAGTACGTGAGTCTGAGAGTTTAGCCGACCAGACTATGAGTTTCAAAAAATGAAAACAAATAAATACTTGCACAGATAATGTAAGCTAAACTAGCACAAGCTAATTGTGGCATCTAAAGGTGTACAAATAGTTAGCTATAGTGTGACACTGGATGTTAGAGCAAATCAGTCTTCATTGATACGTAGGGCGTCGTCCAAAAGTGCAAGACAGCCTTTGAAAGACATTTCTTGTTCGATATGAAGAGGATAGTATTTTTTCCTAACCATGCTATGGCCATCTAGAATTGCTGTAGCAGCTGAACAAGCCTTTGCAAGTCCTATCAAAGGCTCACAATTCGGCTGCGAAGTTCCTTGAGTTTCACTAGCGCCCAGTGATTCTTTTAAACGAGTATTTTCATACCTGCATAATTTAAAAAGAACATTAATACCCTGGATCAGATTTTTCACTAGCACAATCTACTCTACAGAATGCTGATAGTGTTTACCTGAGTACATCTTTTATATCAGAGTTAATGAATAGCAGTAGTTTAGATTTCTCCTCCTCTGAAAGCGTATCAAACTTCATCATAACATTTATGTGCGGAAGAGAGAGATGAATAAACGAAGTCAACGGTGTCAGACAACTGGCAATAAAGCTGTATCCATCTAAAGCCATTTTGGAGCTCCGAATGAATACACCACAAGTGCGGAAATTCTTAACAACGAGCATGGCAGCAAATATTTTGAGCGTTTTCAAGCAAGGCTGCATTTCTCTATCTCCTGGGCAGTCGAATATTATATGATCGTTATCTGCTGACTCTCCAATAGCTTTAAACAACCAGTCTGGGTGTTCCAACACATACCTGAGATATGACACAAGTCAACACCTAACTATACTCCATTACATTGGGAAAGAATTTTAGAATGTAATAAGTTTTTGAAACCCACGAAAGAGTATGTTCAAATCCAGCACCGTAAGTCTTAGAACTCTCATCAATCTCTAAGTATTTGTCACAGGTGATCACATCTCTGATATCCGCAATAGGATCCTCATATTGTAGGACTCCTGCCGACGGATCCAAATTAACTATATGCATTTTCCTACCCTTGGACTCGGCATATTTAGCCATTAGTTTGCAATAAGTGCTCTGTATAGAGATATTCAGAGAGTTGAATTAATTTGTGTTTGACGCCATGTAACAAGTCAAAATCTAATAATAAGAAAAGTTAGGAGAAGGACACTTACTTTTCCATTTCCTTTGAGGCCGAGAACAATTTGAGCGTAGCGCATAATCCCTGCTTTATTTTGGTCCTTAAAGCCCCAGAGTGGGTACGGAATGTTGTTGTGGATCTAATACCCCTTGAATTGAAGGTAAACTGCTACAGGAATTTCTATAAAAAATACATTGTCTGCATTCATTCAATTTGCTTGTCTAATCCATCTGTAGCCAAAATTGTCGGCAGTTTATGATAATGTATGTTTCTAGGCTGCAGACAGGTCTTTCAAATTAACTTACAATAATCCCCAAATCCTAAATTGCCTATTTCACCTCATAGAGTGGTTTTTAAGCTGATGTAAACGACTATAGAAATGTTCCTATGAAAATGGAAACGATCATGTACATGTAATTAGTTGTAAGTCCAGCTTAAGGTAATTTTGGTCACATTTCCCGACCTTATTTTTAAATTTCAAATCAGTTTAACTTACTTGTGTTTCCTGGAACGAAGATTAGATTAACGCATTTAAGAACTTTTGCACTGGTTGTATATGCAAAACACTGTCTTGGTATAAACTACGGTTAAGTGGATAACGTTTTAAAACTCAGCGATTTCAAATGTATCAATTTAAAACTTAATAAATAATGTGTTGGGTAGTTGGGTTTATTTAATTTCATCAACGCAGAGTTCGGCAAAAGTGTGTTCATGTTTTCACGTTGAGTAAATTTTTTCTCATCTGATAGGATGTTTCCCATGAATTTTGAGCCCGGCATATTTGAAATCATGATCCTCCCTAATGTGAAGGAATATTTTTTTTGACAGAAAATGATTCTGATTTCTATATAAACTGTGTGAAAAAATTAATTAACTAAATAATCGCATTTCCCTTTTAAGGTGGTAAGGTAGGATTATTTTATGTTTTTACAAGATTATTCTTGTGTTTCTTTCCTTTTGTCTTTTGCCGGTTTCAAAAATGCTACTACCTTCATCTCTTGGCACTTATCGTTACCTAGAAAGTACTAGCATGAAGACACGAGGCATTTATACTTAAAGTTGGTTCCTTCGATTGTTTTCCTTATTTACATCTGCTTTTTGACTAACGGTTTATTAACCTTTGATGTTATTTCCCAGGGACACATTTTAATATTTAAGCAACGCAACCACAATCATGGAGAAAAGTTTTGGACGAGGCCGACGGGAGATGGGAGCTGCCGAACTTGGCGTTTACTTTATCACATCGTCACAAAGGAAAGATAGTTGTGGGACAAATGGTTTGCCACTTACACCCAACAGTATTTTAATCCTGGGACGCTCTCAATATCTTAAGTCACTACGTCATCCCAATTTGGCTCAATACGTTGATATCATTAGAGGAAAGCATGGTAACCTGAATCAGCTGTATGTAGAAAACTGGCTTGAGTGTTGACACCTAAACTATTGTTTATCAATTTCTAGAACGAATAATTGTAGTGTCAGAATACTATGCATGTAACCTGAAGCGGATTTTGAAAGGACTTGATGCAACGATTGACCTAGTTCCTGAAAAGATTTTGTCCATAGCTCAGGAGACTTTGTCTGCCCTCTCTTATATGAATGATCATGGGTAGGTTTGAAGGTTTGATTTTGTGGAAAGCACAAGAAATGTTCAATAGTTTTGCTTTCAACACTTTTGATGATTAAGATACTTAATTAGTGTTTTTTATACCAGTATGGAATCAAGAATGCTATCTCTGGAAAATATACTTTTCAATCAAGAGGGACAAGTTAAACTCTTCAATTATGGACTCAGCTATATGACCAATGGTGGCAGATATGTTGCCTTTCCGGTTGGTGTTCCAAAGTATACAGCTCCTGAAATTTTCACTTCTGCTATGAAGCCAAATGGGAAATATCTGTTTGCATGCGACGTCTGGTCTTTAGGCATTATCTTAATGTAAACTTCATAATATTCACAATAAACTTACGCATCTCACGTTCTATGAATTATTTTGTGTGATTGTCATTTTTGTTTGATAGTGAACTTATTCTTGGGAAAGAAATTTGGAAGGATTTAAAACTTCGTGAGATTATGCAAAAGCTTATGCTTTTACGAGGAATGAGTTCTTCGGATATTATCGAGTCCATATTTTTTGAGCATGGAGATTCAAGCTGCTTACATGTAAGGAAAAAATTAAACCAAAAAATAGTTAATCAAGAATTTTTATTAAAGATATCAAAGATCTTTACAGGAATTAAATCCCAAGCTTAGACGACTACTAGAAAAATGTATGGTGAGTGACGGTTCCAGAAGACCATGTCCTAGTGCATTGTTGGAAGACAACATAATTTTTGGTCACAAATCAAGTGACAATTTATCAGCTGACTTTAATAACAAGAGCTGCTGCCCAAAGTATTTTTTCAGTTCGAATTCTCTCAGTGAAGAAGATGTAGATGAATTGTCTTCTCGAGAAAACGAAAAAATGAAGAAAACTCTAACTGAAAGGGACTTTCTGCGCGAACGAACTTTGCAGGAAGTGTATTATTTATGGCAATTAGCTGGAGGGGACGTATTTGGTGAGTTAAAAAGACAAGGATTGACTCGAAAAAAGCCCGCTGTTCTCTCTTTGCCTTTGTAAGCTAACTCACTCAGTCAGAAACGTTCAAACAAATGAATAAAAAGCCCTGCAATCGATTTCTTCTCATTTTTTAGATCAATGACTATTGAAGGAGAAACAAATGGAGAAAAAAAAGAACGAGGACTATTACTAGACTTTACTGTCATTATTCTTCCATTAGGAGAACTGCAAAAGCGTTTGCGAGACCTACCAGCTGAAGCTTACTTTCCTTTGATTTTGTTTAAAATGTGTGTGCAACTAAACCAATTGACAAGGCAGTAATCAAGGTTGTTGTTGCAACCATCAGGATTTTCATATGGTTTGTTTTTTTACTTAAAGTGGAGATGAAGAAAAACGATGTGGTGGAAGCTCAGCAGATTTACCGTTGATTATTAGGGAAAAGGATATCGAGTACCAATTTCACAGGATTGTTCTTTTTGACAAGTTAATCCAGGTATGCATTTTTAGTTAATTTTGAGTTATATTCAATTCAATAATGCAAGGTTTAACGAATTTTTGCTTTTCATGTTTGTAGGGATATCCATTCACTCGAAGTTTGATTCACAAAGAATCTCTTCATGACATTCCTCCGTTTTTTAGAGCTCCTTTGTGGGCTTGTCTCCTTAATATTCAAGGGGATGTTCAATCTATTTTCGATTCAATTGATAAAGAAACTCCTACTACAACCGATCGACAGGTTTGCTTGTTTAAAGATTAGTGAAACTATGGTTATTGTTACCACTGTATTAATCAACTCTTTTGTGTAGATTGAAGTCGACATTCCTAGATGTCATCAATATGACGAGCTTTTGAGCAGTCCAAGTGGGCATGCAAAATTCAAAAGAGTTTTAAAAGCATGGGTTGTAAGTAATAATGAGTACGTCTATTGGCAGGGACTGGATTCTTTATGTGCTCCATTTTTGTATTTGCATTTCAATAACGAAGGTGAGATCCTTCACAATCTATAAATCTATTTTGTTATTCTATTACTGCATACTGGAATATTATGAGACTGACATGCTCTGTTTTTATTTATTTAGCGATGGCATTTTCCTGTCTCTCTGCCTTTATTCCCAAATACCTGTATAACTTCTTTCTAAAAGATAACTCCGCAATCATTCAAGAATACTTGGCAAAATTTTCTCAACTCATCGCATTCCATGACCCCCAACTTACAAATCATCTGGATTCCATAGGATTTATCCCTGAATTGTACGCCATACCATGGTTTCTCACCATGTTTTCCCGTAAGTGCAGTCCTTTTAAATATTGTAGAAACTGTGAAGACAGATAATTTGTGCGCAAGGAATGAATTTTCTTTTTCTATTTTATTTTAGATGTTTTTCCCCTTCACAAAATATTCCACTTGTGGGACAAATTGTTACTGGGGGACTCGTCTTTCTCACTATGCATTGGACTTGCCATTTTGTTCCAGCTGAGAGAATCCTTACTCATATCTGGATTTAATGAATGTATCCTGTTATTTTCCGACATGCCTGGTTTGTGAAGAATCAAAATGATATGACATTATGTGTTCAGGAATTTTTTTAATGAATTGGAATTAATTTTCAGAAATCAACATTGAGAGATGCGTGCAAGAATCTCTGGATTTGTACAATAATACTCCGAAAAGTGCTTTGAAAAGAAAACATGAACCACCAGAAAAAACTAAAGATGGGACCAAGCAAGAATTTCGTAATAAGTATAATCATTACAATCATCAAAATGGCCTTCTGGATATGAATAGTATCAGCAATGAGGCGTTGGTTAGATTTCTAAAATTCTTGAAACTCCGCCACTAAATTCAGTGAATAATTAACATGTTTATTTCCTGTATTAGAAAATGGAACCAATTTCGTTAGAAGAACTGAAGCAGGAAAAATGCCCTCGTATCAGTGGGGAGGATTTTTTACAACTTTTAGATTTGAATGGAACGACATACAGTCACAATAATAATAACAATAATAATAGTACCAAATTTACTGGCAAAATGATTGCAGTGGATGTTCGTAACCACGAAGAGTAAGAATTTTTTAACTTTCAACCTTTCCATATCGTGATTGGCAATTTTTACAAATTAACTAAATGACTTTTTTTTTCGGTAGTTATAACAGGGGAGCTATACCTGGAAGCATCAATATACCGTATGCGACCTCCTTTGCTCAATATGGAACTCTTTTGCTACCATCCACTGAAGCCACAATTTTGCATGCGAACAAAGGAAAAATAATTGTTGTAGTAGGAAATAGAGGAGATTCTGCTGTGAAGGTTTGTTGTCAAGTTTTACTGCATGCAAGTAATCGTTTGATGGTAGGGCAAAAAATATTCGGTTCTAAAGTATTTGTTTCAATTTGTTTTAGTTTTCTGAATATCTTTTGCAAGAAGGATTCCGCTGGGTTTGTGTTCTTCACAGAGGAATCGACATTTTTCGTTCCTCCAATATTCTAGTCGTACCTTCAACACTATAACTCTCAGTTTTCGTGGGCACTCTATAGTTGGCTGCTAATAATATGACTATAATGAATGCTGTTTGCGTGCTCAAATTACTTTATATATGAGTTTGGATTCAGAGAATGGACGTATTATTTTTGAAGTATAAATTATTGCATGTTGATTTCTTTTTTATTTATTAAAAAACCATTTGTAGGATTTGGTAAGATGATCCTTCAATTCTGACGACTTTAAATACGTTAGGTAACGGAAGCTTGATTAGTTTTTTGAAACTGTGTCGTTATTAACTAACTATAATCAACTTTGATGATCATTTTTACTTATAAAATTTTATCCAATATTCCTTTGGTACACAAAAAATTATTTACACTGAAAATTAAGCCACTTAGTGCTTTCACTCTGTCAATAAAATGACAAACGCTTATTTTGTTCAAACCAAGCTTGTTATATTTAAACGTTTTTCTCTTTTATTCATCTTCATGATTAAATTAGTAGTAGAAAACAAAACTGTATTAAATAGTTAGGCAGTGAAATATAAAGACAGCACATTTCGATTTTTCTTTGTAGCCACGTTACAAAAGTGAGAATATTGAAAAGGCCGGTCACAATATTACTGTGTGAGATAAATTGGTTCCTGAGCACAATATTATGAACACTATATGACTGACTAATACCCTAATGTAGTTAGTTGATTAGTTCGTTTATACCTTATACGTATGAACACCGTTGAGATCACTTGGTCGTACCTTTGACAGAGTGAGTGGTTTCCGTAAATCCGTTATCGTAGTCGCTTTCTTTTGAACTATTGGAGATTGAAATTGGACCTTCTTTTTGTTACTTAAGTTACTATTTCTCGTGTGGAGCACTTGAATTTCACTATTTTTCAATTTAAGCTCTTTCTCCAGAGCAGCTATTTTGGTATTCAGACGTAGACGCTCCAAATCTCGTCTTTCCAGCAACTGGAGAAGCTCAAAAGTTGGATGGCCCGCGTGTTTTAACGCACTTAAACGGACTTCTAATTGTTGTCGCAGTTTTTCTTTCGAGTCTCGTTCTGCGAACAGCTCTTCTTTTAATTCAATATTTTGGTTTTCGAGTTCCAAAACACTATAAAAACACAAGTAAACGCTACAGTCTGTTGCAGATCCAAAAACAATCTAAAGTGTAGAAAGAAAACATGTAGGAATAAAAAAACTCACCGCCTAGCCAATTTGAGAGAATGCTCTAATCTGCGTTTTGAATTAGATGGTATTGTGGATCCATAAGCACCGAAAATTTCTTCCGCCTCCTTGTTAGCTGTATAAAACACTCGAGTTATAACTACACGTGAACAAATATTCATGTGGCTGAAAATGAGATTAGTGGAGTGAAAGACAAATTACTGGGAACAGTTGCAGCTTGCATGACAACTTTATCTAATTCTGATTCAAGCTTGTCATATTCATGAAGCTGAGCAGTTTTCTCTTGCAGTTCAATTGTAAGCCTGGTTATCCTATTTTCTGAATCTGTTCGAAGATTCTGCAGTTCTGCTTTGACATCCTGAGAAAGAAATTAAATTTTAAACAGCAACTGAATTTCTGAAGAATATTTTTGTACTTTTTATTCATTTCTCATACCTCAAGTTTTGAAATCAACGTTTTTTTATCAGTTAGAACATCTTGATATTTTTCTTCCAGTTCAGTATACATTGCAGAAAACCGTTGACTTTCAAATTTTTTTAGTTTCATTTCAGATTCCAGTTCTGACACTTTGTATTTATCAGTAAGTTTCAGTTGATTTATTCTAATTAAAGTCAAAATAAAATAAGGTAAGCTTGACTTAAACTTGATTCTGATGAAATATGTTGCATGCAAAAACTCATGCATATCGACTTACTGCACGAGCAAATCTTGGTATTTCGTCTCCAAGCTTCTATATTTTGTCTCCATCTCATTTCTTTGTTTTTCTACATGATCCCTTTCGCTTTTCAGCCTGATAATTCAAACGGTTTTATTTTGAATATATACCAACAGCTTTTATTCTCATTTAACACAAATGCTATGCAAAATTACCTTTCATTCAAATCAAGGGATTGTTGAAGCCTGACGTTAGAATTAGTGAACACATTAGAGCCAAAGCCTTGTTCAGCCAATAATGATTCCAAATCTTTACTTCCAGCACCGCCTGAATCTCCATCTAGAATGCATGCAGGAAAAATAGTTTTGTGAAAAATGTCTTCGATTCGTACAATTTATTGCCTCAATACATACCCGGAAACATCATACGTTCCAATCGTGCCTCTAGTTTCTCAAAAGCCTCAAGTCTCGCAGTCTTTTCATGTAACTGCATTGTAAGATCGCACAACTTTTTATCTTTCGATAACTGCATTTCAGCACTCTTGGTTTGGAAGGACAAAAAATTTTCAACAACTTGATCTTTCTCCAGAATAGCTTTCTTTATGCGGGACTCCATATCTAGAATTAAGCTTGCCATCCTTTTCACTTCATACGATTTAGTTTTCAATTCAGCTTCGATTTCACACAACTTCGTCTTGTCCTCCTTGCTTTTCACACAGTGAGATAATCTATGATAGTCAACAGTGAAATTATTGGTTTCTCAAAAATTTAATACAAATATTTAGATCATTTTTATTGCTTTATAGGCTCTTTTAGGCTCACTTGGCAATTAATTGCTGATAATGACTCCCAGGATGGTGATGATGTCGAGTTGAGGACCCTGAAGCCAGAGGCAATGGTTTGCATGCTCCGAGAGTGGACAAGACAGTCCTGACATGGGAAGATAGCCCAGGTGCATCCCCCTGACCTGTGGCAGACAGGTGCCAAGGGGTGGTCCCATCTCGCCGAACGTTTTGTTGGTCATGATGATGATGATGGTGGTGACGATGAGTACATGTCCGATGTAAATTCATCATATCCCTACCCTCCCCAGAGCCTGTAGACTCTGTGACTGATAAATTCGTAGAAATGGTATGTCCCTCTGCTGGATTTCCATTATTTTCAGCATCTGAATTGTGACTTGAATTTCGTGGAGTTGAGGAGGGCATCTTATACAGTTCCTTCACAGATCTACCACAATATATTCAAATGATCGGAAAATATCTCTATTTATGTAAAATTAACTACATTTCCCCATATGATAAGGTAAGGAAATAGCTATTAGAATTTAAACGATTTTTAAGCCCCACCCTTTCACGGTCGCCTACACTAGAATATCCTTGGGCATGAGCACACAGGATGTACGTTTTAGAACCACATGGTGAACTAGCATTCTCGCGACCATCAGTAAAATCAACTCTGGAACCGTACAAAAGAGAGGAAACATCAAATATGCATGAATTCATATTTACATATCAACATACATCTAGCTATTTAAATGGAAATGAGAAAACCATACCTCTGATGGAGCGCTTTAAAATTTAAATGTCAATTCTTCATTGACATGTAAACAAAATGCAGTATGAAATTAGCGCGATGAAAACCGGGAAATTGGTACAGCCAATCAGGAATGACCAAGTAGCCTTTGGATGCATGGCTTCGTCATTTCGCATTTTAAGACGTCGGATAAATGTTTGCTGTGTGGTTTGTCATAGAGTTCAATAAGAGTTGGCTGTGGGAATTTCAGGCTTGCATTCGGTTTTAAGTTCAAGACGACATCCCTCATTGAGTTAGCCGGACAGATGTCTGGTTTTCGTTTGCTTCCTCTATGAAGTTCATTTAATTTGCATTTGCAATGGTCGTGCATTGAGGAGTGACTGTCAGTTGTCAGTTGTATTTTCCTTGTGATTCTGACGGGAAGTTGATTGATTTGCTCGTGAAAGAAAATTAATATAATTACTCGACTGTTGTGTGGTAAGTGAAGATTGAATAGTAAAGTTTTGGTAAATGATACTTTCTTGTTGGTTGTAATGATGTTTCATTTACTTTGTTAGTGTTCTTTGTTGACCTTTTATTTCATTATTCATTGATTTTGGATTTCGGATTTTCAGGCCGGTTTTGGTTTGCTACAAACGCTGTGCTCGAAGTTTTTTGAGTTTTATTTCTATTATTTGCCGTTATAGGAGGAATCTGCTTGGAAAATAGTGTAAGAAAGCTTCCTCTGCTCTGAAAATTTTGTTGGGGTGAGTTGTCTTTTAATGTGATATTGTGGTTTTTGCTGTGAGTCAATGAGGTTTGATTTTATGTTTTCTAGATTCTTGGCGTGTTCTGGTACAAATTAAAGATGGGGCCACTTAAATTGAAGATAAGGCTGACTATAGGGACGTTATTTGTAGTCTTTTGCTTAACTGGTCGAGTTGTGACTCACAATGAGGATGACTTGGATGATCAAGAAACGGTAAGACATTAGAATTTATAGTTCGAGCAACAAGAAACCATAAAGGAGAAGAGAATATCACTAAAATATATTGCTTTTATTGCAGACGCTGGAAACGGAATCTGAAATTGAATACTTACCTCCAGTGCCATCCGGTCCTGTCTATCTGGCTGAGAGTTTCGATGATTTTGATGTAGCCAAAAAGCGATGGGTCACATCCAAGGCACAAAAGCGAGAGAACGATAATGCATTTAAGTATGATGGTCGCTGGGAGTTTGAATTACCTCAGAAACCAATTTTCTCACGGGATAGGGCTCTAGTTCTACGTTCTAAGGCTAAGCATGCTGCTATTTCAACGAAATTGAATAAACCTTTTGTGTTTCAAAATAAGCCACTGTTTGTCCAATATGAAGTAAACTTTCAAAATGGTATGGAGTGTGGTGGTGCGTATATTAAGCTTCTCTCAGAATCCAAGGATCTCAATCTAGATCAATTTTATGATAAAACTCCATACACAATCATGTTTGGCCCTGACAAATGTGGAAACGATATCAAGGTTTGTTGTAACACGAAGATTTTTTAAGCTGCCAACTTGGACTTTGAATGTTACCTCTAATTCTTAATATTTTGCAGCATCATTTTATTTTCCGTCATAAAAACCCAATTAACGGAAGCTTTGAAGAGAAACATGCTAAACGCCCCTCTAATCGTCTGGAAGAAACTTTCACTGACAAGAAACCACATGTATACCTATTGAAATTAGTAAGTTTTCAAACTATTTATTTATAAGCATCAGCTTCGCTCATATAACATTTAATTTAACTGTATATTTATATTAGCATTTATCATTTAATTAAAAATTTTCAATCATAATTCACATTCATCTCTGTTTCATTGCTTGAACTTTTTCATCATATGTTAGACCCCGGACAACAAGTTTGAAATGATCGTCGATGGGCGGCTCATCAACTCAGGTAGTCTTTTGGCTGATATGGATCCCCCAGTAAATCCTCCACTCGAAATCGAAGACCCAGAAGACCGCAGGCCAGCTGATTGGGATGAGCGTGAAAAAATTCCAGATGAGAGTGCTGTGAAACCGGAGGATTGGGATGAAGACGCTCCCCGTAAAATTCCTGACCCAAGTGCAACAAAACCTGCCGACTGGCTAGAAGAAGAATCTGTGAGTTTTCTTTTTGAGTCGTTAAAACAAATTTTTTAAAAAATTTCATTTGGTGTGGTGTGCTCTAATATGTTGAATTGCGGCTATTTTCTAGCCTATGGTCCCTGATGAATCAGCTATAAAACCTGAAGACTGGGATGAAAGTATGGACGGAACCTGGGAACCACCGATGATTAACAATCCTAAATGTCAAACTGCGTCTGGATGTGGTCCTTGGGCTCCTCCATTAGCCGATAATCCAGCTTTCAAGGGTACAATTTATCTCCTTTTAATATTGTCATTGTTGCTAATGTTGGTTTCACCCATAGAAATAGATATGCTCTATTTTTACCTACCCCCATCGTTTGTAACTACTTCACCCTTTAGCCATTTTATTTACTTTTGATTCCGTCCGGTGCAGGTAAATGGAAAGCTCCAGTCATTGATAACCCGAACTACAAAGGAATCTGGACCCCGAAGAGAATTCCAAACCCGAATTACTTTGAAGATAAAGAGCCCTTTAAGATGACACCTTTCGTAAGTCATATTGTCATATGAATGAACAAATCTGGCTGTTCAATATCGTTTCGTATCGAATTCGTTCCTTTTTACCACATTTTCATGTAGTCTGCTGTTGGACTCGAGATCTGGACTATGACAGATAATGTGTTATTCGACAACTTCATAATTACTGATGATGAGGAGGTGCTGAAAGATTGGACTGAGCAAACTTTCGAGTTGAAACGTAGGGCTATCGATAAGGATGCGGTAAGTATTGTGTAAAGTAGCAAGCAGAAAGTCTCATCATATGCAGATACATTTTTTGTATTTATGAGTTTTGACGCAATTATAACTGAGAATGGGCTCTAGAATGATGAAAAAAGAAATACTACTTGGGTTGATCGTGTGCTTAAACGAATGAAATACCAAGTGGTTCCATGGACTTTATATTTCATCTATTGCTCCATACCAGTTTGCGCATACATATTCTACTTGTATGGATTCTCTCTTAAGGTGATGATTTTGGCTATTTTTATTTTAGGAAGGAGTAATTAGGAGACTCATTAACTACAGTAATGCTCACCCTTGGCTATGGGCTGTCTATATCTTCGTTATTGGACTCCCCCTTGTATTACTTTTCACATTCTGTTGTGGTGGTGGCCAGGTTCGTATGTTTACCCTGTACTGTATTGTACTGTCATCACAAGTTTAGTGTTAGTAATGTATTTTATATCCTTCAAATACATATACCCTTATCCATCCAATTCAGACATTATGCATAAATTATGAAAGTCGTTTGCACCTTTTGTATCTTTTCCAATCGTAAGTAGAGTTTTTTTTTTGTTATTGTTGCTTTTGTTGTACTCATGTTGTATTTCGATGAGTTGAAGTTACTTGAAGACTTATGTATTATTGATGGAATTTGGGTTTTGAAAATGATGAAATAATATGCATAGACTTTGTCGGAATGCATAGTACATACGGTTGATATTTAATGTGTTAATTGATTTTTTACTATTTGGGCGCTATATACTTAATTATCTGTTTTATGAAAAATGATGACTATAGAAAGATAAAAAACTGGATGCTCGTCACAAAAAGACTGATGAGGTGATGGCTGATGATGAAAATATGGACAAAGTTGAGGGAGAAAAATCTGGCGCCGAAGAAAATGAAGAATTGGCAGATGCTTTGGAAACTGATGATGCCAGTGCAGATAATGATCCATCGTTTGAAGATATGGCTGAAGAAGAACCCGGCTCTTCTACTGATATGGTAAGCAAGGTGTCTAGTTTTTTAATGCGAGTTGTTATGTGTATGTGAGAACATTTTTTACTTCATTGTTACTCTACTTATTTCAAATTGTCTGTATTTGTTTGCTTTTCCAGGGTGCTGGAGATGTTCCAAATCCAAAACGGCGTCGCCCACGTCGAGAATAGTCAGTTATACTAACCTCGTCTACTTTACGAAATAATTACCAATTCTTCTGCTGCTATAAAAATAATAATTGGAAAGAATCCTCTTTCATGTCTACTTATACGAAACTATCCTCCAGAATCTTATTAGCTAATCTATCTATGCATTTTTTACCATCTGGGTGAAGCCCGAATGCCATTAAGGTATAATTATGTACTCTTCTCTAGATGTCAATTGAATTGTAAGCATTTATTATTGTATCGAAATTTGCAGTGTTGTGTTGTAATGGTGGAAGGTGGAAAAGAAAAAACCTGTACTCTTAAATGAACTGATCCTGTTCTACATTGTTGTTTTTAAAGTCATTATTATTATAAGAAGTTGTTACTTTCTAGTTTGTGTATTACCAAAAAAATAGTGAGCTGAATAGTGGGTAAGATTGTGTTGGATAATTTAAGTAGATTTTATAGTTTCTACGTTGATATATTGTTTTATTTTACTCGCGATTTGCCTTCTCAAGACATTGAATGACATACGTATAACCTCCACACGTACTTTGTAGTACTCGGCTTGATAGATTGTTATCTAGCGATTTATATTTTCACTACACATTTGTAAATGTAAATAGTCGGTATTCAACGGATAGTATTTATCATCATCACAACTTGCTCGCGATATCCGCTCGCGATATCCAACTAATCGATTATAACTTATTTACAGTCGGCTATTTTGTTTCTCCCTATATGTACTCACAGATATGTGAGAGAGCTGGTCGTATGTTAAATACACTTTTTTCTCACCTCCATTTTCGTAATTAGATCCTGTGTATGTGTGCACATCTTTTAATGTCCGTAAAAATAATGATTTAGATATAGTCAAGTAACCAAACTTTGAGTTATCAACTCATCGATGCACTTATATTACAATCTGAGTTATTATTCATTTCCGTTGTCGAGTCCCTCTGTATTGGTGTCCGTCTGTGTGCAATTTATTCAGGGAGAAAAGCTGTTATGGCATCCTTTTGCTGTGCACACACACAAACAATGCGCAACTTGCTCAACATTTGTTAAGTTCAATTTGGGAAGTGCCGGTCAGTCACTTTGTTATGTATTGCAATTTAAGTGTAGACATAAATATTTCATGATCCTTGTTGTTTGTTGGTGCTGGACTATGGGAAAAAGTAACTGTAAGGCAAAACTAATGATGCATATGCTGCATTGCCATGCCTTTATTCACTTCTACTTACTAACTACTATACATCAGGTTTGAACTGTCTTGTCTCGTTAAACTGTTATATTTGTTCACCAACTGTATATCAAGGAAAACAGTGAGAGCACTGATTATGAATGATAGCAGAGGAGTCCCCCATGTTAGTCTGTGTATTTATTAAACTGTAGTTAGTTGTTAAAGCTTATGTTAAGCAGTAGCATATTGTATGGAAGGAACACTTGTGGAGAAAATTGACTCGAATGAATGAATATTTAGCAGCATCCTCCTAACCTTATGAGCAAATAAGCTGAGCTGTAAGCCTAGCACATGCATTTTGGATGTGTAGCTGCTAGAAAAACGAGCTCGGCAGGATGAGTGAATGAAATGAGCCCTCCGTTATTCCCGGTTTCTCCTGTTTTTATTCCCAACTACTATTATTATCATCCTCAGTTGATTTTATTGACTGTGAGTTAGTTTATCGATGGTATAGTGACAGTGTTTTATGTGAAATAAATGAGCGATATAATATATTATTGTGTGGAGGATTTTTTGTGGTTGGATAGTTAGTATCCCATTTTTGTTTATCGCTCTGTCAGTCTCAGTGCCTAGGGAAATACAAATACATATGCTGGAACAATTAGTTTTCTGGGCAGTTTTTAATGGTATGTATGTGAATGCATAACTATGGTGGTGAATTGTAGGAGATCGAATGAGTGTGTGTTTTAACTGGGACTGATGTGAAATCCTTTTGTTGTAGTGTGCTAGAGTAATATGGATAGGATGTGCTATATTCTTTTTTAATAAATGGAGTAATAAAATTTGGTTGTGCAATTTCAAGTTTACTTGCGTAGTTTTTTTTTTGCGTTGAAGCATTTTGTCAATAGGATTTAAGTAAAAAGGAATTTATCTCATCGGTTTATTCTTATTTCTATTGAAAATTACTAGATGCACAATTCACAATCATATTATTCTGGTCCGAATTATCGATATCGAAGGTTCAAAATGAATTGAAATATAGCACCGTCCCTGCTTTAAAATGAGTTCGCTAGGTTAACATGGCGCAATTGAAAATTCAAAATACATTTCCCTCTTTTGCATCCCATGCCGTTTGCTGTTTTTATGCGCAATGGAAAGTTCGGTTTCTTGTTCTTCTGAACTACTACGCTTCACCACAGGACTGCCGCTCTCCAGCTCGCATTTTATTCCTGCCTGACGCCTGAGTCACAAGTAAAGTAACTCACTTCACATTAACTGGACTGTAATAAGACAATTAAGATCGCATTTTAAATAAGAAACATCGTGTTCCATTCACTAGATGCTAAATAACCTACTTTTATTTACGGTTGCCATCCCAATACTTTGAAAGCTTTGCTTCGCAACTCGGCAAACATTTAACAAAAGTGTCATTATTAAACCGGCTTCTAACCGAATTGGATGTCCCGTATTTCGCTCTTCTGCTTTATTTCAAATAAGTGGTGCGAATATTAGTTAAAGGTACAGACAATTTTATTCATTATCACAGCTATCTGTTCATCTTGTCGTTACCGATTAGTAATGTATTTGGAAATTTGTCTGCTTGCAGGCTCTTATTCAAAATTCTCGATTTATTCAGAAAGTACTCATATCCCACGCCAAGATGTCTTCTTTTCTCAGCAAAAAAGATAGTCTGACATCAATTTTGGACTTGATACGCCAAGGAAAGACGTCAACGCTTATGGAGGATGATAAAAAAGACATTCTTGTTCTATATTATGATCATGGGTGCCCTATGAATTCACCAGACATGGTGAATCTATGTGAAGTAAGTGAGACCCTCTTCTGGGATAAGAAGTGTACCAGTCAAACACCGGAAGAAGAAAAGCTTAACGTTACAATCGCTCGGAAACATTTCGCTCAATTTTCAATTACCAATACTTCTAGGATTCGTCGAGTAACGTATCATATTGAATGTAGCGACCCAAGTCGCTATGAGTTTCCTAACTTGGATCAATACGGGATCTTGGATAGACTCGAAAGTCTAAACATCGAAGTGCAAACAAGAGAAGATCCCATTGGATTTCCTGAGATTCGACAAGACTCATTTCTTGTGAGGGTTGCGCCAATAGTGATGTGGTACAACGGCAATTTTATTCTAGATTATTCAGATCGTACAAAATTCCATCCTCTGGCTGAAATTCAAGGATTGCATGACTTTTGGAGTTTGATGGGAACTCCAGTGCTCTCTTATTTTGAATGTCACCATGTACGGCAAATGTTGCCATGTACGATCGAATTGATTCAAGAGTCGCCATTGCCAATGCCTGAACAAAATAAGTTCTTGAAGTTTATTGGAGACTTTGTAATGAAGCTGGCCTTTTGGCGCAAGGTAGGAAATATAATTTCTTAAAAATGTGTCTGTGTGCATGAGGTTAGTTCAGAGAGTGGTACTTATTGATTTCTTATGTATCCTTATCTACATAGGATGAGGCGGAAAAAGCTGGAATAACTGATACAGCTCTAAACAAGTTTGAACAACGATTGCAGCCCAATAGTAAGGAATTTATACCTTATATCAAGAATGTTGTGAAGACTGGACGAAAGAAACTTGTCAGAGATGGAAAAATGTCGGCATCATCCTTGGGATTCTATTTTATTGCATTTCTTACTACGGCTTTGACTGGAGTCAGCATTTATGCTGCTCATTTATATAGACAAAATATGTGAATTTTGGATCAGATACATTAACATTGCGTACATTGCGTGAACTAAATCTGATGTTGTGCATTTTTTGACCCCAAATAAATTCTTTGTCAGCATCAATTCAAGAAACTTGCTGTACAGGTGATTTTTCAAGCTATATTAGCACATGTAAACAAAATTGACTTAAGAAGCTGTACTGTTTATTAACAAGACTTTTAGTACATGTAGGGATTAAAATATTTAAAATAATTAGTCGGCTTTTTCAATTTATCATAGTTATAGTCACCATCACTCGAGTTTTCAATACGCTCACTATTGCTGCCTCTTAAAGACTTATTCAACGCTGTTAACAATGGGTATCTTCCCCTATGACAAGCATTCTTATGATCATCTAAATCCAAAGCCCAGACCATAGCACCACCTAACCCTAAAGCCTTGATATAATTTCCTTTTATCTTCATCATATTCTCATCATCATATGAAACCCATTGGTAATCATTATACGCAAAAGGACCCATTACACCCTGCTTGTTTTGAATATGACCACTCCACTTTTTTTCGCAAATCTCATAATAAGCTAGGAATCCTTTTTCCCTCGTATACGTCCCAGCTATTCCTGGTCCCCTTGCTGGTGCGTACAATCCAAAGTTTTTGTCAGTTTCCAAAGTCCAAGTCCTGCCATAAGTAGGCACCCCCATAATGATTTTTTTGGGGTCAGCTCCTCTTTTAATCCAATGGTGGATTGAGTAGTTAGCATTCAAATGTTCTTTTCTGTCACGAGGATCATAGTACAATGGGGCGATATGGCCAGTTTCTCGTTCCCATGATCCATGCATGTCGTAGCACATGACGCCGATCCAATCCAAGTAATTTGAAAGGGTTTTCACGTCATAGGCTAATAATATAAGAGCATGCAAAATATTAACGAAACTTGAAGGATTCAAATTATATGCATTATTTAAAACTTTCGTTCTTACCATCATCAACAATAAATTTATTTGGAGACACGGCAGCAGTAATAAGAGAGCCGCTGGGAAGCTCATTTTTCAATTTCTTGACTAAAGTAAGGAACCCTGTTTTATCATTCACGGCATGTTCAGTACCACAGTTTCCTTGGGGACAACTTGGATACTCGTAATCTAAATCAATTCCGTCAAACTTGTATTCCTCAATGAAATCTTTGGTCTTTTGAACGAATTTGGCAATCTTGTGTGGGTCTTTGAGCAATTCTGAGTATTTGGAGTAGCCAGAATCATTCCAGCCTCCGAGTCCGATGAGCACTTTGACTCCAGACTTTTTTTTCAGGGCAACAACTTGTTCGTAAAATTTTTTGTCCACATCTACCCAACTGTCTGCAGGTTTTATACCCCAGCTTGTTTCCGAGAGGAGGGCAAATGCGTACACTATATGAGTACACAGGGATGAGTCCACATCACTTGGCTGATATTTACCGATTCCGGGTCTATACCAGGCCCAGTTGGAATAATAGCAGATTATTTTCTTGTCGTTTCCATCTGAAGAGAAAAAAAATCATACATTGCTTTAGTATTTCTCCCGGAGTTAGGATCTTGGTTTAATGTTAATATTACTCAGCGCTTCCGTTTTATGCGCATAAATACTGGATACGATATTAGACAGACTATTTATTTACCTTTCGAAACCCAAAAAAATTCATAATTCAATCATAAACATGCAGAGCACTTAGTAAAATTTTTAAATTTCTTTATGTATGGCATAAAGCATGCCAAAAATTGTATTCAGAAGGGAAGCTTTACGAACTTTCCTAAGAAAATTACACCGACACACTGAAATATTATATGTTAGCTTATGAAGATGAAATACAAATCAACCACATTATCAATTCACCAAAAAATACAAAACTATAAATGTATATTGGGGCACATTGAGATCGCCTAGAGTAGTACGTAGTACGTATGTATAGTTGGGGAAAGTGAGACTTACCGAACGATGGGACAAAACTGCCTGCTTGTGAGATTGCAGATCCCAAAGTTTCTTCAGTAGTATTGGAAGAATAGGACCCTGAAATACCAGTAACACCTGAATCTATGCTGCCCAAGGAATCGTCGGTACCAGAACCAATGATTCCTGATCCTATCGTTGTGCCAGCTCCTTCAGAATCAGAATCAATCACCTCTGATCCAGTTCCTGTGGATGATCCGATGGACCCAACGGCTTCCGATTCTATTTCGCTAATAATATCATCGGATCCTGTCCCTGGAGTACAACCAGCCGAATGCTTCCAGTCACAGTTTTTCGTTCTTGCATTGAACTCCAAGGGCGGTGTACATTGCATGACAATATAGCTATTATGGACGCAGACCAGATATTTTGTGCAATCCGTTGGATGTTTTTCGAAAGCTCCTGATGAGCAAGTTTTGCCTACAAAATAAAAATCACGTACGATTTAACTCACAGGTGATACAAAAAATGTCACTGGCATATGCTTTTGTCAAGTAAATTTTCCTTTCAAAAGGACTGTGAGATGCAATCCGTGAATTGTAAATTTCCAAAATTTTAATAGTTTAAATCGGAGAATCCGTAAACATACCCATTGCTGTATCAATAACTGAATTCTCATGTTGGCCAACCATCCCCGTTCTATGGCATTGAGCCCTCCATGGCCAATCACAGACATTCAAAGCCTCATTCCAATGCGTTCCGGGAGCACAAGGTCTCAGAATTAACTTGCCAAATTCACATTGGAAGTATGTAGCACAATCGTCAGGATTCCCTTTGAATTGTTTTGTGCAAAACTGTGATTGAACTAAATCAAAAGTAGCCACAAGGAATACGAAAATCCCCTTCATTTTGCTGTATCGACAATAAATAATTAAGTGTTAAATACGGAAGCTCAGGAGGTTTCCAACTGAATGAGGTGAAGGACAAGGACTGGGTTTTTATATGCTCGTTTCAGGGCCCACCCATGCTGTACCGAAAATGGACTGCATTTACGCATTGACTTTTCCTTATCAAGTTCAGGGCCAAGAATCCGCTATGTTTGTTTTTGTCTGGAAAGTGTTGGTCACATCTATATGATGAGACCGATTGTATCTGGTTTTCACCTGCTCGTTTCCCTTCTGGACGTCATAAATGAAACCACCCTCTTCGAAAGTAAAAGTTTGGAATTTGGGAATCACCGCACCACCACCACAACCATATCTTTCAGTCTCATATGCCAGCGCGTACTTGAGTAACTGTACATTGGAAATGATTTATTGGGCCCTTGAAAGGATTATAGATGGAAAATGCTATTTACAGGTTTGACTCACGTGCACACACACACACACATAATGGGACTTTTACACATGTTATACCTGTGTGCTCGGATAAAGTAAATACACGGAGCTAGATCTGTGATATGAAAAGTGCATAGGTACACCTAGGTACACTACACGGCATTCTTTAAAGGAGGCGCGACTCAGCCGACAAGTGGACAATGCGTTCTAACTTATAGGATTTTACGCATTTTCAGGAATCATAATTTGGTTTGTTAGTTATTGCTTCCGTTACAAAAAGCAAATACGGAATAAAGTAATTTTTTGTTTGGCTAGTGGAAATCTTATAACTTACTGTTGTCTTTTAAGGAGCCAGTAAAGATAAAGCGCCGAAATGCGTATTGCGTATTGCCCCATTTTAACTGAGAGCATATAGCTTTGCATGGCGTATGGAGATAATGAATGGTTTGAACGCTTGAAGCCAAGTGAGTGGTCAGTTTTCTTACATATTTGTATTGATCTAATGATATAAGGGAGTTCAAAGCCAAAGGGTCAGTTAAACAAGACAATTAAGACAATTATGAGTTGTTGACTGGCCGATTGAACAGTAGTTAACGTTATCTTCAGCATAATGTTTTTTTAACCTTTTCGTATGAAACCAATGGAGTCCATACATATTTTACAACGTCTGTAGTCTCGTGTACAATAGGTATATATATATAAGGTTATAGAGGTACAGTCTTTATAGGTGTTCCAAAAAAAATCATGTGGCTATATTAAAAGGCTAAAAGTTAAAATTACATATTGATGGGAAAATCACCCTTTCCGTGGCAACACATAGATAAAGGGAAAAATTATAAATTTTGCAGATATGAGAATTGTTTAGGATTTTTTTAATCGTAAACTGAAACTTTGCCCATGTTTTACTTACTTAAAATGATCGCAATAATTTGAATAGTATACTTACATGATTTATGCAATAATTTGCATGTTTTTGCAGTTCATTGCACTGAATGAATTATTGACCCGCAAAGACACCGAGATTGATCCCAAAATTGCGCCCATTATGATTACTAACTATGGAGACTAACCAATACAGACTTTCGATTCAACTCACTTTTATGAATCTATAAAAAGATGAAATAACTTCCTGAATATGGTAGTCTATTTTGATATTTCAACTTGTGATGATAAGTATATTTCTTTGCTCAATTGCAGAACAACTTACCCTCTGACAATTTTGTATCGACACTATCTGCACACAAACAGTTTGTTGTAACGTTAACTATAGTTCGCTAATTCACAATTTGAAAAACTTCAGTAACAAATGGAGACCAATTTACGCTCTATTTTGCTAATATTGTTAGTCTGTGCTACTTTTGTTTATAGTACAGCGAATCCCGATGAGGGTGTTAGGAATGGACGAATCGCTAGCAGACGCTCCAGAAATTCAACTGTAAGTTACTTTTGACATATAATTATGACAACAAGTGTATTTTTTAGTGCATTGCATCAGACCGCTTTAACATATGACTTTTCGTGTATACATATTGCAGAGAAACAATCTCTTATTCCAACGGAATCCTGACGTGGATGAAAATACCAGGAGAAATATGGTAATGTGAATTTGGAATACGTTTTGCCTTATCTTTTTGACTAATTGACGTATTATCGATTTTTCTCATCAAGTAGTTTATAGTTTTTGTGTTTAGTAATTAGCGTTCGTTGAAACTCTAATGTGTTTAGCTGTTTAGAATTTGAAAAATCCAACAAATATAATTAATTTCCGTTGCTGTATGAGGGTGAGCACATTGAGTGTATGGTATATATAATCAGTCCTGAAGTTGTTTTAAATAAACCTCAGCAAGGGTATACCGACGAAGCCGGGTTATAAGGAATTATTTATATTAATATTACAAAAAACCAGTAATAATAATTAGGGGTTTTTATCGTTTTTCGGTAGTCTCATCAGCTAGTCT
>Ga0210040_10000445_pt1 | contig 69709 bp, 60 predicted proteins | sample CryGeyCG12114_NA_FD_185462 | JGI IMG/M metagenome (GOLD analysis project Ga0210040, IMG submission 185462) | Groundwater microbial communities from aquifer - Crystal Geyser CG19_WC_8/21/14_NA (SPAdes) (version 2) | ecosystem: Environmental > Aquatic > Deep subsurface > Groundwater | place: USA...
TTCTTTCACCAATGGGCTGTAAACGGATATGTGCATAAGGTATCAATTTCTGTAGTTTTTTAATTTGAAAAGAAATTGTAAATACGGTGTGCTCAAATACTCACGTTGTTCGTTGTTGTAATAAATGTCCAAGATTCAACATGGGGACTGGTTTGGGGGGAAAGGAATAGGAATGGTAGAAGTGCTTCATCGCGGTCTCAGAATTAATTTGTACACAGCTCATGTAAGCATTTTTTGTACAATTTCTATGTAGCGAATGTTCTATTGACAACCAACGAGATATGTTCAACATTTAAAATGTCCCAACTTTTTGTAGCTTCATGCGGAGTACGACCGTGTGAATGATGAATATTTAGCTCATCGGGTCACTCAGGCATATGACACGGCCCAGTTTATCAGTCTTACCTCTAGACGTGCAGATGTGACCATTGTTGGTGGTGATTTGAATACAGAGCCTGGGGATTTAGCTTATAGGGTTATTGTCCATACTGCTCAGTTACAAGATTCTTATTTTGAGGCTGTTTGTCCGAATGGCGAGGTGTGTCATTGATAACTTTTTGTTAATTTAAAAGTTTATTTTCCGTGTTATTTGGATTTTTAATTATTTTAAATTAATTACGGGATTTCAGAAAGATGCTATGAATACTAATGAAACTCCCGCCAATAGCTATTCTTCCCCTGGATGTCTGAAATCAAATCCGTACGGAAAAAGGATTGATTATGTTGTGTACAAGGCTGGGGAAAGTGTTACGGTTAGTTTATCCTCTTTGATTATCGGAAATTAAGAATGGAGGATGTTTGTGAACGTGTTTTTTAACGTTTCAGGTGAAAACACTAGTTTGTGAAACTCCATGGCCAAATCGAGTACCAGGCCAATCTTTTAGTTATTCAGATCACGATGCAGTGGTAACAAAGCTAAAGATAATCAAGTCAAGTTCAGGTAGGATAATTTTGTAAAATTTTGAACGATTTGAACCTGTAACTCGTATCACAAAATGAATGATGTAGCTAATGTGTTTGTGTAACTGGTGTTGTTAATCCAGGAGTTGAACTTCCTCCTAGCCATGAAGAGGGGAAAAAAGAAGCACTTATCAATTCTATTGAAATTTGCTCTGAAGCGCTTAGGCAGTTAAAATTTTCCAAGAATGTGTATTTCGTCTTAGCGATTCTGTGTCTGATTGGATTTTTTGTCTCTTCTACATTCGATTACCCTGGATTATTGTACTACTTGCTTCCAGTCCTTCGTACAGCCCTTCTTCTCCTTTTTGTGTTTGGAATCTTCATGAGTAAGTTATATTACAATATAAGGTGCAGGGTCATAGCGAAAGAATGTGTACAAAAGAATACTTTTTTCAAGGTATCATATGGAATCGAATGGAAGTACATGGGATTCTTGCTGGAAAATTAGGGATGGAGTTGGAACTTAAGAAAACAGCACTTCTGCATGAAGTTAATAGCGGAGGAGGTAATTGTTCAGTCCATAATTTTTGTCTTTGATAGGGTGTTAGGGAATGCTATGTACCTGCTGATACTTATAATCGACGAATTTCGAATTGGGTAGGCTAATTACTTTTTCTGAAACTTATGTTGCAGATGGAATAAATACCCACTAAAGCAGAAAGCGAGAACTGTGAATAAGTTGAATTGAAAGTCAAGAAAAATAGATTTTTAGCCACACGTACAAAGGGTCGCCAAAAGCTTTCAAAAATTCACCAAGCGGCTTTATTTGTACAACTTGGTGGTGGTTAAGACATTTAGACAAATAACGGTGATTCAAAATTTCTAAGTCTGTTATATCCATTTTATAGCATTCCAGTATGCCCGATGGAGTAGTTTTCACGCAATTTGCATTTAAAAGTGAGTAACACAACATTTTAGATATTGTGATGGTAAAAATGACAACGTAGACTCATAGTCATACTTTTTATTGCATATCACTCTACCCCATGATATGATGTAGTTATAGTTTATTATGCGTTTGTTAATTACTGATTTAGCGGCTTTCTTTTTAAACGCGTTATTGTTGTCATTTTTATCTTAAACCAAAACTGTATCCAAGATTTAAGTTAGCTGGTTGATTGGAAGTGGGTTTGTAGTTTGTATGTATGCGTTACCATTTATTTGGTATTTTAACAATTTTAATGAATCGGAGTCAGACAGGTCCATTTATTTTTAGTCCAACTGGACGCTTTGGGAATAATGTTGCAATACTTACCACGCTCAGTAAATCTAATGACTGGTTGTCCAAAAATAGCTCATCGTCTTGTACTTGGAATTTCTCGGTACAATTCTAATATATTTATTCTGTTAGTCATTTTATCTAGCAGATTTGGATGTGAATGCGAGAAAGTAATATTTGTATTGCATACTTAATTTTTGTATTCGCAAGTGAAAAACATTTTCTAATGTTATCTCTTTCGAAATTTTAATGAATGCCATATGTTCCTGTGACTAGTAATTAATTAGTGTAGTATAAGTAAGTGGTCATTAAAAAAATTAATCAAGCTTATAAAATCCACCATCATCATTTTTTGAACAAAATGAAAACGTGATTTGTAGGTTGGACTTTCAGAGTTTAAAAAAGATGTTACATTAGCTGGTAGATAAGCAACGATGCAACAAAAAAATGGCAATGAATATACATAGGTATTTAGATGCATTTGACAATATATTTTTTCAGTTCCTGTAATGCTTGAATTGACAGTTTACGCAATAAAATAAACCAAATTGTATATAGTAAGTTTTATGGTTTTGATTTTTGTACCGAGAAGCCAAGCTTAAGAGCAGAGTGAGATGATAATTCATCATTGTTTTATCATTATCGATTGTGTCTGTGGGGTAATCCGTAAATATACATTTGCTAGGAATGAATCCCACTTTCACCATTATGTATTGTTTCCAGTAACTTCTTCTTGCATAACTGGAATTTGGTTAAAGTAATTTTTGGTATATTTGATATATCGATGATGTTACGTGATTGCGAGAGCATGCTGGGGAAAAGTTGAATTGAACTTGACTGATAAAATGACTTGTTAAAGAAAAGGTTTTGTGATGATGGACAGGTAACTATTATGCAATAAATTGTGCTTGTGTACCGCAGACTCGGGCAGACTGACGAAATAATACATATTTGTTTTTAAACTAATCCTCCATTCCTATGCACTTGTGTTGGAATCATGATGAGACAAATGGTGCGCCAAACATGTGATACATTTCTTACTCTAGACAGGATGAAGAATATTAATAGAGATTAGCAATAGAGGAAAAAGTGCATCCATATTGTTAGTACTTATTATACGTAAGTTACTTTTTTTTGGGCGCTAGAACTTGCTTGGAGGTTTTAGATGTAGTAAGTGCATTCACGTCAGTTTTATTAGTCACTATAATATACTACTCCTATCGCAATATTTTCCCAAAGTTACACCATGCACAGTTGTACTAAAAATGAATTGTCATCCATATGGCTCAAAATTCGTTTTGTCGTTTGCATGCGGCTTAACTTATATACTATGCATGGATTCAACAAGTTATATTGAAAGAAATCGTTAGTTTGACCGATCATGCAAGGAGGCACAAGATTTCGTTTTTATGGAGTCATGTGCATAGGCGTTCGCTCTGATGTGATGATTCACTAACAAATGATCCCACCAATTTGACTTGAATTTTACATCTTATTCCTAAAAAAATAGTTACAGCGTATTAAGAATAACGTTAAATTCCCATTCCTCATATCGTAAAAGCTTCATGTTAACTTCTAAATAATAATGGAATACATATCACAAATTCATGGGGAAAACTTTAGTATTTGGACTTGGAAATGTCCTTGAGATTTCTAATGTATAAATTTAAGTGTAGCGAAAATATTTAAGGACAATTTGGCTAAAATGCCAATATTCGAAAGTTCCATGAAATGCCTACGTGTTTACAGACCATGCCTCCACGTTATAAACTCGTGTCCTTATGTGTCAGTCAAACCGGGTTCATGCACTATAAATATAAACTGCTGTTATGCAATGCAACCCATTTCATACTCAACTAAACTATCTACGCAAACAAATGTCGTACACATTACGTTGTTTTGATTCTAGCACCATTAGGAATAGCATTGAATTATGATTATCATAATCGTATTATTCATTGTTGATTGTGCAGTGAAAGCTGTAGTTGTATACACAAGCAATGGATAGGCAAATCTAATCTAGTGTTTCTAACGTGTAAAGTCCAATTCAAATTCAAAGACACATGGAAAGAAATATACTTGGCGAAGGAACAAAGTTTGGCGGGCCCATGGATTGCATCAGTTTTAGAAGCGTGCAATGATAAAGGTTGAGGCTTTTGTTATACCATGCGTGTAGATGGGCGTCCCACTGTATTGACTCATTTCATGTGAATGCACTAGGTATATGTGCTATCATCAAAGGATTTTCCACTTGCTCCAACTCCATATAACCAAAGCATTAATACATTTACTCACTCTGTAATGTGTATAAGACTGAATGACCAAATGCGTTTATTGATTCATTCTATCACGAAAATTCAGAGTTAAAAGTTGTAATTGAAAATAAGACGTGTTGTGTGCAATCAAGCTTTTGAAAAGTTCCGTTTTACCCCGAATGTTATGTTGCTGTGGTTGAAATTGGAATTGAATTTAAGATTTTCAATGGAAAAATCACCCGCGTGTAGTCTGGAGATAACACAAAAAGAAGCCTCGCTGGGAAATCCTGTGGACGAGACCTTGCTCAAACTCGAACGAATTAGTGGAGACGATAGTGAGCGTAGTAGTAGTTCTTCAACAATGTCAGATTCTGATTGTTGTGGCAATGTCCACAAAAAGGTTAGTTTGTGGTTCAGTTTTTTAAATTTTGTGTTAGTAGTCTGGGAGTGAGATTCGTTGTTTTAGTTTTGTTAGTGTATCATAAATGGGAGCGAGATTTTCATTGTTCACCAAAGCAACCAAATATTAAAGTTTTAGTGGATGAATCTGCGGGATTGTTAAAGTTTTCATCTTCACTTTTATCCTATGAAGCGGAAATCAGTTCATGATATGCATATTTCGTATTAGTAACTTAATCTTGGTAACATTGCTGATGTAATAATTGCGAGACTATTTTATCAACTAGTCAGTACCATACCATAATCAATCCTTTCGTTTTCTGATTAAGGCTCTATAGCCAATAGCAGTTAACATTTTAACAGGGCTATTATATTATTACTACATATCTTATGCCCTATATCGATTGATTAGATGGCACATATCTGATGCACACTCAAACGGCTATTTTGCTAATTCAAAGGGGATGTTTGTTAAAGGAGTCATGGAACAAATGTGTATTACTTTTATGCTCGTTTTAGCATATGAATCATAATTTTTAACTGGTACTAGCTCAATATTTCGTGTATAATATAGTCATCCAACGAATCTACTCAGTTTTGCATTCTACTAGGGGCATTTTGTATATCACATTTCAGTGAGCATCCTTGTTACACAACGACTACTATGTGTTATTGCAATTTACGGTGCATAAGCTGTTTTGCTTCAAGTTAGATTCGCAAAGAACTGTGATGTATAGTAAGTTAGCAAAATGTGAATGCGAAGCAGCTGGTAGAGTCTCGAATTTAGGCTGCAAGTGTTGTGGTTGTGGTTAGCAGTTAGTGTTAGTATTCTATGTGTATAGTCTAGAGTCGTCATCAAGATAATTTAGTTAGGCACTTCACTAGTACCATATAGAAACTGCTAGTGTTTAACTATTTCAATACAACTTTTAACTTTGATGGTTTTTAGTTAAAGGTAGTAGGACTGTTCGTTCATCGTATCGTTTTGTTAAAGCGACGTGTCAATATCGTGTGACAAATTCTGAATTATTAAAAGTTTGCATGTATCTTGAATTCATTTTGATGTTCGCTGAGACATATCAACTGCAGTTCAAGTACTTTACAAACCCTTGTTTCATTGTTATGTAGTGCAAGTTTCGGGGCTGGGCTTATAGTATGTGACAGTCATCCTGGTTCCACTTCATGGAACAAAGATTTTTTATGTGGAATACGTTTTCAGTCTTGCATTACTTAAGGAGTAGTCACAAACGTATCTGGGTGTTATTTTGAACCATATGGATAATTAAATTTGTTTTCATAGGTCCGTTTTAACGAAGAAGATTTGGTACGAGTAGTGGAATTTGAGGACGATAAGGATTCCCGTCAAAACAGAGTGTGTTATTGGGAAGTTTTTGCCAGAGATCGTGCCCGATTTAAAGAGCGCATATTTAGAAATCAAGATATACTGGACGCCATTTTAAGTGACAAGCACAGAGTCAAAATTTATTCACAAAGATTTTCTCCTCAAGAAAAGCAGCCTATAGAGCCCAATAATAATAACCCTACTCATTCATTACCGATCTCCACACTAGGTAAAGAATATTATTCATTTATGCAACTTTCTTTGGTTTTGTGATGCGTAAAAAATGTTATATCTTTGAACAACAACCTGTCTAGCTGATATATTTAACTTGAAACGTCTGGTACAGCTCAATGTTCATATTTTATATTACTGATTGATTTACAATTCAATATATATGGAATGATAAAAGATCCATTATCCCTCATTATTTGTTATCATTACTGTGGACTGGATGAACAAAGTATGTGTCTGTCCCTCTGTAACAATCATGTTGTTCTAGATTCAGCATCGATAATTCACGAAATCATGAGAATCATCGTGTATTCTATTGAAATAACTCATTAATGTTACCGTTATCTTTTTTCCAGATTGTCATATCACTGGTAATCATCATATTGTAAATGGTACTTCTCCCGTCCCAGTGATCAAATTAACACACAAGGTAAATCAAATTAAAGGCTATTAATGTTATTGTAATTCCCATTGCATCCGTCTGGGGATACCAGTATTTCCTTCATAGGGACCTAAGTATATCTGACTTTTTATTTGCAGCAGACAGAAGTAGCATAAAGTCTACTCTATCATTTCTCCCCTCTCAAATCTCACACTGTGATTGTAAATATAAAAAATCTTGCGAGTACATCATTGATCATGTCTTCCTCTCAAGATCCTTCTGAAAATTCTGCAGAAAGTGCGAGCATAGTGATCGGCCCAGGTATAAAAAATCATGAACTATTCATCCTATATTACGTCTACGTGAACAACTTTTGTAACATACGTAAACTTAACACGATTCCCTGCATTTTTGTTTTAGGAAATCATGCAAGGGCTTGGAATGATCCCCCCATGTTCAGTGTCTCTGTCAACACTGCTGGAAAGCCGGTCCCCACGAAACTGAACCGCAGAGTAGCTTTTCCTCTTCAACCAACTGGACAGCCACCTGCTATGCAATCCTCTGGTTCCATGTCACTTCCACCGATGCCTGGACCTGGTCTCAATTTCCCTCCATCACAGCCTCCTACAGCTTTAAATACTCAGGCGTATGATGCACCACCTTTCATGTCAGTAGGAACTCACCAACCAGCAGAAGCAGGTGCTCCTGCCTTTAATTCTGGAGCAGAGTTTGACAGTGGACCGCAATCATCGACTTAACTTATACAAGTATACGTATTTTTCTATACAGGTTAGGCTGCAGAAAATCATACATACGTAGTATCAAAATGTAGGCTAATGACCGGATTTAAAAAAATCTCATCCATAATGATCAATGGATAACATTATTAATTATTATTTGGGTATGTTTGTATTAGTTTTCTTGAATTTTTGTGTGAGTTGATTTTTTGAAAATATTCTGATAATTAGGTTTTTGTTCTACACGGTGCAGTGCACACAGATCACAATGCGGCAGTAGAGCTGACCAATGAAATACATTTAATTCAAATATGGATATTTTATTTATGTAGTGAGTGTGAATCTTTCATGTTTTATTTGAGCAACAGTCAACAGTGTACCTCACTAACTGGTCAGTAGCTGTTAAACTGAATGCGTATTACTTTTACATTGTCTATAAGAAGGTTGATGAAGTTATCGATTTTTTTTGTATTTTTTTGCCTTTGATACTAAATAAATAAATGTAAAATAATAACACACCGGACCTTGGTTTTGAATTTCATTTGTTTGTCTGTTTGATGACTGTTAATTGATTACATGGAGTTTATGACACTCAAGTTACAAATGCTGAACTACGACGTATGAGCATGAAATGGAAAATATTTATCACATTATGCGGATGCAATTTATTTTTATTTGCTATTTTTCTTTCTTCTACGCATTGATTGCAAGGGTAAATAGTTAATAAAGATGAATAGTTTTACTTTTCATTTTCATGGGCAGTTTAAACATTTTAGTTGTTATTATGCATTGTACGATTGTCTTAAAAGACAAGGGATAAGGTACATCAGGATTCATAACCAAACCTATTTTGCGCAGTGAGTTCAATTTTCATTATAAAAAGTTTATATTATTATGTCTAAACGATGTCATTATGCGTAGAAGTTTAATTGTCTTCATTTCATATAGCATAGAGCTTCTTTTACAAGTTATATTTGCTGTAGTTCCCTTTATCTATCCCATGGTTAATAATAGTTTTGCTTCCGTAGCTTTTTCATGGTTTTCACATTTATCAATATCTCATGGTCACCAGAAAGGAAATAATTGTGATTGTGGGACTCAAATATAATTTCATAACTGATTTCTAGCAATCTCAAACTAAGATGCGTCATGCAACCCTTAACCCTTGTAATTCTTATACACCAGAGCTAAATTTTTTCTATTTATCCCCAATAAACATATTTACTATTAGCTCAACTATTTTAATGAGTTGAACTTTCACAACAAATATGGAACTTGTGGCCACAGCGTTTTTCCATTCCTTGAAAGATGTGCATCATAATGGGAGGGGAATGAACGGAACCTTTTTTTGCTATTATTTACATCCCTATCTCAGGTTACTCTGAGATTTGTGTATTTTTATTTTGTTATTATTTATGCATAAAATTCATGCGTGGGTGAAAATAATCACGCCCACGCGTAATGCATAGCCTATGGTTAGCTAGCAGGTAGCTAACATCAATGATTTATGAAGTTGTAACGCTGAATTTATAAGCAACAATGGCTCGTTGTTCTCATCGTGGGCAATATTGTAGTTACCGGCTACCGTATTGTCTGCTTATTTTAATACGGGCTTATTATTTATTGACTACGTACTTGACTGGCTGAAAACCAAGTAATATTGCCAAAAATGAGTGTCGGATATGATTACCTAATAAATGAGATTTATCGCGAGCGCAAATTATTATTAGCTTTAGAATCATAAGTATAACAAAATATTATGCTGTATACATTGTTATCTACTTCTTTTGTTGGGTGGGACTTACTAACTAACTAACTACTGTATTGTTAGATTCAATGCTATCTACAAATCTACATAGCATATCTTAACTCCCTTAACTGTAGTTCAGGAGAGAAAGTGTGCTTAAAATATACCAAGCTCAGGTAAGAAACAATCGTACATTAGAGGACCGCAGTATCTTCATGCAGTTCATGGACACAAAAGAGAAAGTTTTCTTGTGCTGGTGCATTCCAGGTATTCAAAAACATCAGGGCCGCGGAGTCATAATTTTCGCAATTGACAGAAAATGCTCTACATTATGAAAGTAAAGGTATCATCATGTAATTATATACTAAAGCTTAAAAAATATGGAACATTTTCGCATACTACTGCGAATCATGCTTGCACACATAGTGAAAGCTCTTTTTTGACAACTGATATGCATGCATGATGCATGAGATTCATATAATTTTCAGAACAAAACCAACCCTCTACAACCCTCTTACATTCCTCTACGCTTGAATAATGCTAACGTATTTGGCTTTGAAAAATGAGAATCAAATCACACTCAAAATAGCAAATTTGCAAAAAAAAATCTTTATTTTTTTGTGCTTAAACTACATTTGTTACCAATCTTGTGATTATATGTTTTTTAAATTTATTTACACCATTAGAAAGAACGTTTGATTTCATATTGAAAATATCAGTGTTATAGACTTAGCTATAGACCAGAAGTTGGCCGTCTTATATTACATATATTGTCACATAATCTTTGTAAAAACGGTACTTTTCGTGCTAATATTTTTAATGGCGTAAAGTTTAGAAAACTTGAACCATAAGAATGGCAGAAAATGTTGTTTAAGTTCAAAAAATTTACTTGTTTAAAGCATTTTTCCCTAAATTTTTTCTACCTTGACTGTTGGGTGAATCTCATGGATTTTTCTGAGACCCAAATAATGTTGGATTGATCGACGTGGCCTATTTGGTCATAATGAGGCTTTACTAAGAGAGTAACTCTTAAGAGTAACTCCGAGATACAAAATAACATCGTAAAAATTTGCCAATTATACTTTGCAATAAGTTTTGTCTGCTGTGTTTGTTGTATTTTTTAACGTAGAATTAACACTTTGACGTTTAGCTATATACATAGAACGATCCATTCATGATATCGAACCAATACAAATCGAATAAAAAGACTTTTATTAGAGGAATCAAAACGAAAACTACCAGCTGAGTTAATGTTAAATACCTATGCAAAATTTCAGTTCTCTAGTGCTCTTACAAGTTGGTTTATGTCTTATGTGCCATATTGAACGTGATCTTATATTTGGATACACACTCTAGATGGAGCGCATACCTAATTGGAGCATAGTAGATTACCTTGGCTTTAGTTAGTAAGTTAGCCTTATAAAGATTATTAGACTACAGATGGATTGATGGGTTTTACACATATCTGTTCCCAGCATCCCAGCGACAAACTGTTGTAAGTAAGTGAACGTAAAGTCAGTCAGTTAGTTAGTTAGTTAGTACCTTTCTTATTAAGAGCACAGGTGAACCTTGCGTACATATTGCGACTATTAACCATAAGACTGCAGTATATGCGACACATGAATGGACATAGTCTTGCAACCATCCCCTGTTGGAAGTTGGAAAAACTCAGCCCCTCTTCATATACTAAAATGATTCTTACCTTGCTCGGAAGCATTGTGTGTAGAAAAGATATATAGACAGAGTTAGTAACACAGAGAAAGAGAGAGAGCATATGCAGTGAAGTTGAATCAGGTAACATCTTTTGAAGGAGTGTGATCTTTTTTAGAGAGTGAAGGGGAAGATTTCCTAAGTTGCTAGTTACCCCTGAGGCCAATAATAAAAAACCATACGAGAGAGTATTAACATGCATGTGAAGTGCACAAAAAAGCACATGTAAGTTGGAGCGACGGACTAGAGAGTCGAAAGTAATTTTATTATCTTTTTCTTCATCATCGCATCATAATATCATGAAGGAAGACGCTAAACAGATAGATGGGCTCGTCCCTGGGAATATTTTTTTCTCTCAAGTCTCAAGGGGTCCTTTAGTCCTTTTCTTTATGCTTAGCGTGCACCAAAAAAAGTGTATGTATGTATTCATCGAGTGGTAAATTATTCATGCTACTTTTTTTTTGAGTAATGGACTGTGCTAGTTATACAACCACAATTTTATGATTTATACATGAAGTAGGGTCGTCTCTTGTCATTTCCTGTCATCATTTAACTGGCTCAAACATGCACAAATTGTTCATTTCAATATAGTGTGTTCTGAATATACTGGTAGTGTTTATAGGACGAACCATTGAGGATACAAATGCAGAGACGGCCCGGAAATGTCAAGGGAATTGCGGATTTGGACACAGATTTGTTTTTGCAATATGCAAAACATTCTCTTTTTTTCATAGGGATGCACTTTTCTGATAAGTGCGGAGGAAAATAATTCCGTGAGGATGTGGAGCGAAAACAAAGCGGATGCTATAGATGCTATGCTATGCTTTTTGTTCTATCGTCTATGAATACATAGAGCCGCAAGAGATGATGTCGTCGTAGAAACAAGCAGGATTCGTTCATTTCCATACCACCGGCACTGTATTACATGACATGAACTAACCATCTGTTTGCCTCAGCACAAGTATAGAATCCTTGCATTTCTCCCACCATCATGGTGGCTGTAACTAACTGAAACGTAAAGTTGGGATCTGTGAACCGGCATAGTAAGTCCATATGTTAGTGCAAGTGCATGTATAAATATAGACATATGATGTGCGTGCGTTCAAAATGGGAGAGATTTGGTGGATAGGAAGGAAAAAGTGACAACACGAACTCTTGCTCATGCATTTTGTATGCATTGGCTGGGTACAGCCAGGTACAGCTACAGAGATCCAATATCCAATAGGTTTTTCAAAACACTTATACATAGTATATGGCTTCAAATGAAATGCACAGATATTATAAGGCAAGGTTTCATTTCTCTTTTTTGCCTATTCCGATCATCCTCCAAGCTGCACACATTTATTAATTTAGAATTACATATTCCCTGCTTTATAGATTGATAGATAAGCTTGAGTCCATGTGTGATGATGATGTGATGCATATATAATAGCACTATTTTCAGTGAGTAACATTACATGCATAATATAGACTGCAGTCTAAAAGCTCAATGATATTTACGATGGCAGGGAAATTAGTATTGTGAATTCACTCTATTCACCACAAAAACTCATGGTAAGGTTAGCTAAGAACTGGACGCAAAAAGTGTGTTACTGCAAATGCTTCTCGCTATATACAAAAAACGAAATGAGGCAAAGGAAACTTAACCAAGTATTATCTTTTCATTTTTTGCATCATTTGACCACCGCAGTCAAATGTACCATCTGAGTTCACTCACTAACTAAAACACTAGAAGAAGATAACTAAACTGATTTAGTTGGTCAAGCAAGAATGTATAGGAGATAAAGCTGTGCATTTCCTTTCCGAAAAGTGCACACCTGGGCCTCTTTTTCAAGGAGATTGCCTATTAAGAAAAGAACCAACTAATTATTACTAACTAACTAACTAAGCTATATACGTTCTTGAAAAACTGTATCCTCTACTAAGACTAACTACTACTAAATAGAGGTGGAAATAATAAATGTGTGCACGGACTGGTTACATGAGGTTATTGTAATGTGCACGCATATATGCACGCAGCCTTGTGTTCACTGTTCACCATGTTATAAAAGGTGGCTCTCATGGCATTCTCAACAGGAGAACTAACTCAAAAACTACCAAAACCCTCTGGGCAATAAATATAATCATAAGAATAGTTAGTTAGTTAGTTTGCAGTCAGCCAGCACACAGTACCCTCTGCACAGGTACGCTGCATAGGAAAACTAATGAGTTTCAGTCAGTTGTAGTGCACAATCAAAAATCCAACCAAACAAACTGCACGTATAGTAAATAGCTACTTTTAGTTGGCTCTGAGCTAGAGTTAGTTATGAAGAGACTGCACATAAACTTTTATCCTTTTTATACGTACACTAACTAAAAGACAACTTTTGGTAGTTGCAACACAGAAGATATATACACGATACACAAACATACACGCTGATACACACTAGTGGTGACTAGCAATAAGCAAGTAGTAGTTTGTGTACTCTCTGTGTTAGTAAAGTTAGTATGGGAGCATAATATTACAAGATAGACACAAAGACACTGCAAGGAACCAGAGAGCCTCCAGTTGTTAACTAGAGAGAGTGAATGGTGGTTGACTATTTTAGAAGAATAGTAATCATCATTTTGGGATAATATTATTTTTTGTCCTCGCTTTCGAAAATAAAGTGGTGACTGTGAGTACGGCAAACGGATAAATAAGAGAAGAATATAATTAGTGACAAGACACGGGGTATAATTAATTGTTATTGTTGTGCTCTAAACATCGATTGAATGATAGTATTGGTTAGTTAGTTAGTTAGTTCTGAGAAGAAGTAAAAAAAAAAACAGAGCGCAGTGGTGATGGTTTGTTGGTAGGTAATCGTAATCATTGATTACATTATCATCATCTTGTTGGCAGCGAAAGGAGAAGAAGTTTTATGATGTGAAGTTAAAAAAAAGCTTCCACATATTTTATACACGTGATTTTAATGATATGGTTTTAATACTGACAAGCCCGATGAACTTAACTATCTGGTTCGGTTGTGATTTCCTTGCTGATTTGCCGCAAGTTAGTTAGTTAGAACAATAAAATCGTTGTGCTGTCAGTTTGGTGTCACTCTCTTAGTTAGTTAGTCAGTGAATTCTCTGATTGCAATTTTGGGATACATTCACCATGTAGTTGGCTGACTTTAAATTGTTCTTTTCCAGTTTTATATTTGTGTGAATGTGATATGTGATTAAAAGAAGCTGATGCTTCTCCGCTGCTCAAGGTTGCTGAAAATAAAAACTACGGACAAGATTTTTTTTACTGCATCATCATCCTCGATCCTCGTGTTGGAACAAGGCAAGAGGAAAAAGAGTTTCTTGGAATATTATAATGAATGAAGGCTGATGGGAAACTCTCTGGATTATTCGTGTGTAACTAATCCATTGGATTCTTAAATACACGAACAGACTCAACCGTCAATCCAGTGTACACACTTAAAAAAAACTGTTCAGGATGGATGGGAAATTCTAATGCTCAGATACTTGTGTAACTAAACTGCCGGGATTCTCTAAATGGAATGCTCATCTTCGCGGCGGTGCAATCATCAATATTGTTAACTCCTCAAGTATTACTGGAAGTCACAGATCGTTGAACACCAGTGGTGCACCGCCATACCAAAGAGTTTACCAAACACATTTTGTTATGACAGGATAAACAATAATAATATTAATGATACACAGTAGTAGTAGATAGTGACTAGTATAAGCTGTAGTGGCGAGTAATCCGAATAGAACTCATCTGTTCGTGAACACGGAGGATGGAATTAGCATTTTATTACACAACAGTGTCAGTCGTACTACTGGTGGTGACAAACAAGCAATTAGCCAAAAGTACGATGTGCACAAAGAACGATATGTACGATATGCACTGGTAGTTAGTTAAAGTTTGTGCATTCTGCGGGTCTTCTGTTGGCAATGCTCATCCCCAGAGGGACCACATTGTCCAATGAAGGGGGAGGAACCCCTTGCTTCCAATGGATCGCTCAGTCTGTAGCAGTACTGTTGCTCACACTATGGGCACTCAATCAGGTCAGTTTCATTTCATTACATTTCGTAAGGTATATAACATAGTTTTTCACAATGATCATGTGAGGGTTATTGTTTGCTACTATTGTCAATTGTCCATATCGGTTGTAAATAATATGTAGGCAATGTTGACAGACATTTGTTCGTCAGGAATAAAAACAATAAACATGGCACATGAGTAGCTGTGAGACGTGTATACATTCAGTCATATTGCAGTTAGTTTGCACTTTGCATTAGATTCACAGCTTCTGGGTTCTGGCCCACTATTGCACTACACTGACTGTAGTCGATATGTTGACATTCAACGGCATCAGTTCTAGTTTGCTGACTGTTTGCCATTATACTAAATATAGAAAGGAGAGGGAAATTGATCCTATACAATGTTAGATAGTTTGTTAGTGTGCTTCATAATCCCACAAAATGTTGGGACTGGGTATGTGAGAGCTAGAGAGAGTAAGAGATTTCAAATAATAATGTCTAATGATGATATGGTACTTGCTTGATCATCATTAGTGAGTGAGGGAAAAAATTGTTTAGGACGTCAGACGTCATTATTTATTATTACGGAACTGAAACCCTGGCTTTGGACTTAAGTGAGATTGTTATTGTTATCCTATTTATTTGAATTTCTGTAACTGTTTTCTTACTGGTTTTTGCATTTTCATTTTGTTGCCTTTGGTTTGCATAAACTACTAACTAACTAACTGTGAAACCGAAACCCAACTTAGTCGACTACTTTGATTGATACACTATGCTAATAATGAAGCATCAATTTAATAATAATCATGTGTGGTGGTGTTAGGCAAATATTTAGTTTATTGTGTGGGATTGTGGTATGGTATGGTATGTTTGTCTGGCCTGGGTTGTTTGATGTTGCTGACTCTAGCTAGACGTAATATTCGTTACAGTAAGCTTTTTGGCGAGTCAAAAAGCAATAGACGCGACAAACTTTGAGAATTATTTACTCCAGCAACAAGTGGAGTGAAATACTACTTTACTTCAAAAAGTATAGTATGCAAATTGTTTTGCCAATTTCATGGGCTCTAGTTTTACATAAGAATGCGTATAATGCTAAAGCAGGCGGGTTCTGAAAATAGTTTGTAACCATGTATAATGTATATAATAATTAGTTAGCGTTAGCAGTTCATTTCAAAGGCAAACGGAACTGTGTTTTTCACACCCAGCTTTGTAGCTAGTATAAGTTTAGTTGGTTACACTATATGGTGGCACATGTAATGCATGGGAGCCCCGTTCATTTGCATAACTAATCAAGGGAAAAGGTTGAATCGACCTTATTTCATGAATGAAGTATGCATTCATGCAACTCTCCGTTCATGAGAATGAGTGTCAATTGTCCCATCAGGTATAGGTTCACTATAATATATACACAGAGTACAGCTGTCGTGATCAAGCTCGTATCGCATTAGAATAATAAAAGGTATGAAAAATATGGATGGAAAAAAATCTTTCGTATCTTTCGGTACCCAATTTGCAGTAGTGTGTAAAGTGTAGTATGCCTAGTTTAAATAGTTTTCTTATAATGGTGTAAACTATGAACTCATGCAGCTTAGTCACAACTTTGTGTGAATGCATTTGAGTTACGAATTCGAGTACAAGTGAGTTATGTCTGGTACTTTGAGCGAATAGATTTGATTTAGCTTGGTCCTAATGGTAAATGATTGCAGACGCGAAATTGTATTAAACACTATTTTTCTTGCGGTGTAGTCAAAAGAAATTGGAAACTATCAAATGGTTAGATGCCTTGATTGTCATGACGGAATTTGAAAGATTTCTCTTACTTCTGCATGCTACTGTAGAATATTTTATTACGCATTGCATACCATATTTTAAATCATCCGAATAATAAATGATTAATATTGCATGGTGAGAGGTATGTTATTAGCTCACCACTCACCATGAAACTATAACGTAATGATGTTGTGCAGTAGCTCATCTCCGTCGGGTTTCAAATGTCATTTCAGTTTCCCAGTTGTGTAATAAAAGGAACAATGGGCAAATGCCAACAGGTGGTAATATATAGCTCATCAAAGTCAACTTGAATTTGAAAACTATGCAACGGGCTCTGCTATTTAATTCTCACAGGAAAACGGAAATGTGGACCATTAATGAGTTTTTATCGAACGTGCTTTTCTTGCTCAAGTTTTTTTAGATTTACTCAACGCATTCCTTCACTCAAAACGTACTCAATAAATATATAGATGTATCTAGGTGAGTGTTTGAATTCGTGACGTGACGACAAAGAGTTTTTAATACAAACGAGGTTACGTTAGGACGTGTACAAGATGCATAGCTCTGTTTTGTGCGTTTAAAAAAGATTGATGAAAGAGGTCTGTAGCTTTTCGTTCTGTGGAAAAGTTGAGATGAAATGAAAAAAAGTTGCCCGTTGTAGGTTTCATGATTTAAGGAGCATAATTAATATCCCTGTTCCTGCACCTATTACGTTTGTTTTTTATGCGCTGCATTATGAACCCATTATTTCCGCAGATTTTCAAACCAACCAAACAGGAAAAACAATCCCCTTTCAATGCGAGGTATTTAGAATTATTGATGTAAAGAAAGCAATGAATTGCCTACGTGCCGTGCAGATGTGTACTTATAATGTGTGGGCTGCAGTCATGAATAATAAGAAAATTTAATTGATATTTAATTCATCTGGCAATTAAGGACAGTAGAATAAAATCATGGATGTAAGTAATTGTTTGCACTTTGTGACTGCATTGTGACTTTACTACAATGGTCATGATTAGTTGAAATATTGTATTGATTCTTGCAGCACTCTCACAGTTCTCAGGATTGTTGGGAGTGAGCAAATTAATGTCAGAGCTATTGTTAGAATCATTTCGCTATTTTCTATCCCTGCCTTCTTGCATGTTAACTGACTTAAAACTATAATGAAAGGTAGGTGAACTATAATGAATGATGGTCCTGTGCAGTTAGATTTTTAGTAAACTCCTCAAGGGTATAGATTACAACAGACTGACATTTATCAGGACCAGTTTGGTTGCCAATACTCTGTGTTTTATGCGTATTTCAATAGAATCAATAAAAAAATGCACCATTTGTTCGTTGTAGACAATCATCATTGCCATCTCCAGTAATAGCTATCATAAATAAGGACATGGTGAGAATAATAGACAGAATTCATACTATACGGCAACCAGCAAATGAATAGGGTTAAATTTAATGTTTTTTTCCTTGCCGTAAACTTTTTGCACTGTGTGACGAGTGTTTTCTGAAGGCGTATGTCTGTATAGAATGCCATGTATTCTGATGTTTACGGTTTTCGCATGCCATATACTTGTTTGAGACATTGAATGTGAAAGATTATGTAGGCCATTTACTTTTTAGCCTCTGTTAAAGTTGTATTGTAAACATGAATGCACACTTGTTGTCCCCCTATTGTATGCATATAGTAAAACCTGGTTGTACTACATGATGGCTGTTCATCAGGCTTCGTTGCATTGCCTTTTTGTATTATAATATTATATATATTTGTAGTTGCGTGCACGTGCCTTTATTCAGATGGACTCACAATTTTTTCATGTACAAGGCGTGAAGAAGACATGATTTAGTGAATGGCAACAAGAATTGTCGGCATTTTTTGTCATGATGAGACAGTTGAGCAGGACGGCTCAAACTGAAGACTCTCAAATAGAGCGAAACCATTAAAGTTGTTAAAAATTGGAGTTTTTTGCAGTTAGTTTTAGACTGCAAACCTTTCAGGTTGAAGATCGTGCAGTTGACATTTATGTATCATGCAAAAAGTTTAATTCATTTCTATCCATCCGGCGAGTTAATATGGCTTTACATGGGTCTGTAAACTATTAGGTGTCTGTCTGTAAAGTTCCAAATCCCAAATTGGCATTTTTTACATTTAGGAACCAAAAATTAAATATACGGATTTGGTTCACATCTGGAGAACAAAGTTCACGCGCACAAATAATCTACACATTTGCATGGCATATCCGTTTACTAATCCGTTGGTCCGGAAGTTGGGCACATGAAAAAAGTTTTAAAATGTTTATTGACTTTACCAGATTGACAGGAATGAATGAGTTAACTCATTGTAGATTTTACCCTATACTGTAAATGTGTGCATGAGTTTAGCACTTACCTAACTAAATATATGGGATGGGAGTGTAGAATTTTTTTTTTCTACGGCTTTTAATTCATTGCCATCTTTTTCAATCCATGATCTACACTACGTATGTATGATAGGATACTAGTAGAGTATTCACGAACACCAAATGGAATATAAAATTAATAACTTATGACTCCATGATCTATGATTGCAGGTGTGTCATGGAGCAGATTTGGCAATTCAGATTCCGGTATCCAATTTTCAAGATCCCAATGGAATGTACACGCTGGACTACAGTCCTCCGATTGGTAGTCCAGAGCCAAACACTACGTTTTTTGCCACTGAAGTTTCTAATTCAATAAGTTTTACCGATGGACTTCCTGGGACTAAGTATAATTTCAGAGTTTATTACACTAATGACACGATTCGCGATTGGTTGACTTGGACGGCATCCATCACAACAAGTAAGTCCATTTTTCTCGACAATATCTTTGCATTCAATTTTCGTGTGCCGCACGCCGCTCGTGTTCAATGGAAGGAATGCACAAAGTGCAACGCAATAAATAAATATAATCATGCTATTATTAGTGGTTTAGTTAGTTTGTGTGCACACTGATTAGCTCGTATGTATTTCTAATCAAGTTTGCTGGCTAGACGTTCGTTAAAAATTAAGGCTCACTCATTAAGATTTCATTGTAAATAATGTAGCAGTAGCGTGTTTTGAAGCTTTCCAAAATTGTCCAACCGTGAATAGAATGTTTTTGAGTGAAGGCAAGGAAGTTGTTGAGCACAATTTCTGGCATTTGTTTACATTTACGTCCTTCCATACTTACTTTGTAAATGCTGACGAACATAGTCAGTCAGATACATATGATATGAAAAGTAGTAAATTAAAATGGACATGCACTTGCCAAGGTAAATAACGAGAACGAGTGTGCACTTACGTGAACAATGGGCAGTTTCTTGACGTTTTATTAGTTGCTCCATAGGAAATAAAAAGAATGTTTTTTATAGTTTCAAAACCGATCAAACATACTCGGAAATCTAAGACTTGAATAAAAACAATGTGATTGAGCAGTTATTGTTCTTTGGTGTTCGAAATGGAGTGAATACATTTGTAGTTACGTCCATTTTGCTTATATAATTATTTTGCCCGCATAGAAAGTATGTAATGTCTAAATGTTTGTATTTCGTATAACACTATTAGGTCCAGATCCACCGACAAACTTGTCAATAAATGTTCGCCATGGGAGTGGGAAACCTGTGCACTTAACCTGGGATCCACCACTCAGAGGTGGATACAGCAAATACAAGCTCCGACTGAGCCCTTTGTCTGAAGGCCCTCAACTTGGACAGCCAAGAAATTTCATCCAAGATGAGCCTCCATTTATTCTTCGTGATTTAGTTCCTGGCGCCTCGTATGATGCTCAATTATACACCTTATTCGAGAACAAAGAATCGACTGCCTTTGAGTCAGGAAACTTCACGATAAGTAAGAGCTCTATAAATTATCTTTCAATACTGAATCCAAGATTTTCATTCCATTATTTCCATTCAGGATTTTCAATGATTCCAACTTCTTTATTTTGTAGAACCAAACACTCCCGGCCGTTTCATTGTTTGGTACCGAAATGAGACTACTTTGCTTGTATTATGGCAGCCTCCATATCCTCCTGGTGTATTCTCTGGTTACAAGGTATTTTCTGTTAAAAATTAGTTCAGTTACCTAGTAGTAGCAGTAGTCCGAATAAAAATTTGGTTCTGGATTTGATTGTTTAGGTTCAAATCGAGCCCCAAGATGCTAGAGAGAGTGTGAAATACATTGTAAAAGAAGGGGAGCCTCCTGGCCCTGCTCAGGCTGCTTTTAATAACCTGATTCCAGGCCGAGCGTACAACATATCAGTTCAAACTGTTAGTGAGGGACAGGTCTCTACTCCCACTACTGCTCAATACCGCACGGTGCCTTTAAAACCGGGAAATATAACGTTTGATCTTGCTAGTATTACACCATATAGCTTCCAAGTCTCATGGCTTCCTCCTTCTGGTTATAGGTAAATAGTGTATATTACTTATCGAAACAGGAAGAAATGGTATTTATAGTTTTAAAATGTTTTCTGTGCTTTTTTACAGTGAGTTTGACCGCTATCAAGTTCAAAACCAGGGCCTTAAAACTCAAGCGCCGATGACATTTCCTAGGGATGGTCCAGCTACGGCCATATTCGAAGAAGGACTCCAAGCTGGACATTTGTACACAGTAGTTGTCAAGAGTTTCTCTGATAAAGTTCCTTCGTGGCCTACTACAGCAAATGTGACCACTCGGCCATTGGCTGTACAAAATGTGATTAGCACGACAGATGATGGGACAGGGGACATTCTCATTGAGTGGAATCCAAATCCAGCATCTCTCCAGGATGAGTACAAAGTCAGTTCCGTTTTTTGCGCTATAGCTAATAAAAGAGGCCTATTTTATTCTTTAGAGTGAATTTTAATTATAAATGGGACCTATTCGGCAATGTTCATCATGAATATTTCAATTGTAGGTTACAAGTCAAGAAGCTGAGGCTTACGGTGGTGATGTGAACACCGTGACAGTGAAAGAGCCAAAGTTTCTGATGTCCAGTTTGTTTCCAGGTCGAAATTATTCTATAAGCATTCAAGCTGTATCCAATGGAGTTGAGTCTGATAAAGTAGCCATATTCCAAGCAACAAGTAAGTGCAAAGTTATAGCATTTGACACCTGGAGATATATAATTATAAATGATTATTTGCAATGGTAGTGCAGGATGGTGCTAAGTTTTGTGTGTTTTGTATTCGTAAAGGGCCTTCGTCGCCAATAGTAGAGAATCTGACTGCAGTAGACCGAGGGCTGACAATATCATGGAAGTCTGATGTCACTTCAAGACAAGACATGTATTTAGTTAAGTACGTAAGGAATGATACGGGAGAAACTTTTAATGCCACAACTGTGGAGGGCCACATAGTTATTGATGATCTATACCCTGGTGCAGCGTACAATCTTCAGCTGTTTGCAGTGTCTCATAATCTGCTTTCTGAAAAGCATGAATACTTCCAAACAGTTTGTATGTGGGATTACTATGAATGTTTATTTATTTCTTGTTGTATACTGATGTAACTAATGGTTATTGTTTATTATTTTTAGTACCCAATCCTCCTCGCAATTTGACAGCCATTAAGGTTACAAATTCTTCCATTTACATTCGTTGGCTCCCTCCAATTGACTCTTTGTACTCGGGATACACCCTACGTTATCGAACGAATGCAAACAGTACCTGGGTTGAGCAAACATTGCCAAATTCTTTGACTGAGAAAAAGATCGATAATCTTGTTCCGGGTGAAAAATATATTATTCGCGTTAATTCTGTAAGCTATCGTGCAGAACCTACTAAGCTACAACAAATCATACAGACTGTCCGTAAGTGCTCATTATGAGTATAGTATAGTGAATGAGTAGCACAGTAATGATACCTTTCATTCTACATTTTTTTAAATATTTTTTCACAGGTCCAAATGGTGTAAACTCAATTAGACCAGAACTAGATGCTAATAACTTAACCTTAATTTGGGATAAACCAAATGGTCGTATTGAGGCTTACGACATTAAGTGGAGTGCAATAGATAGAATTTCTACAAATAGTGATCTCGATGGTGATGACACGACAGGAGAGTCTCTTAACTCGGATGAATATTTTGACGCTCGACCGGAACTATTCATAGGGGAGAAAACAGTGGAAAGAGATATTTGGAATGATATTGTGCGCATTCCGATTTCTCCTTTGATGTCAGGTGTTGCTTACGCTCTGAATATCGGTACAACGTCGTACGGAATACGTGGTCAAGATTACAACGTCACTATTAGAACTTGTAAGCCATCATCATGAAAAATCGATTATTTTAGATACTAACTAACCTTACTGAATGATATATCCAATTTTAATTCAATGACAAATGTTTTAAAATTTTCAGTGCCATTGATCACATCAGAGATTTATATTGTTAATAATATCAACAACAAATCTGAAGTAACTTTGCGATATACGGCCACACCGGCCTCAATTTCTTTGTTTGATCGTTACCGATTCCAACTCTCAGATCCGTCAATCCCTCCAAAGGAAAAACTTGCGAATGAGACAGATAGAAAAGTTACATTCGATGGCCTCACACCAGGTCGATTGTACAACTTTACAATCTGGACTGTTTCCAAGGATGTTACTAGCCATCCTCTTGTCAGACAAGATAGGCTTTGTGAGTATTTATGTTCCACTTTTTTTATCAATCAGAACTAACTGAACGACCATAGGGATTATGTCAGCGTACTGTGATTTATGCTCATTGAGTCCAAATTATGGTTTCTCGAAACAGATCCCGAGTCCATCACAAGAATCAATGCTACTTACATTAGTGATAGAGAGATGACTTTAGAATGGAGCATTCCATCTGGTGACTACGATGCTTTTGAGGTGCAATACATCAATGCAGATGAGAGACTTGTAGACAATTTAACCCTTCATCCGTCAATCACTATTTCTGGTTTGCGCCCTTTCCGGAATTACACTTTTACTGTCATCGTTCAATGTGGTAGTGATGCAGATGTTCTTCGCAAGTCGAACCCTGTATCGGCCGTCTTCAGTACAAAGGAGTCAAAACCTGGACAAGTGCGCTATTTTGCTCCCATAGAAGTGTGGCCTAGCAATATTACATTTGAATGGGCATTACCTGAAGCGGATCACAATGGCATTCTCACCTCGTTCATTATCAGCTATGGAGTCAAAGTGAGTAAACCCGTAATAATTTATTCTGTATGTGTAGGCAGTCATTACTTTAAACTATATTCATTTTCCCATTATCATTAGATCAAAGTAAGTATATGCAAAAATGGCATTCGGCTCACTCATTACTCATTGTGAAGAACCTTTATTCATATGCTCTACCGAGTGATTACAGTCTGGGCAATATATCTTATCTCTGTTGTACCTTGTTTGTTTGTTTTTCGTATGTAAAGGACTACAGCCTGAATGGTAGTAAAAGATTTGAACCAAAGGACACGCGAGGAACGATTGTCGGATTGAAACCAGGTGTAGTGTACACGTTCAGTATTGAAGCATACACGAGAACTGGAGCAGGAGCCCCTAAACTAATTCACAAGAAGATGCCTATTCGTGCCCCGCCTCGACCGGATTCGGCAGCTAAGCCAGAAGAAGTTGTGAAAACTAGTAGCACCATTGCTATTCGATTCCGTGACAACTACTTTTCCAACAAGAATGGGGCTGTCAAAAAGTATACAATCATCGTGGCCGAAAATACGGACACTGACGATGAGGAGGGGGAACCTCTTACTTGGAGTGAAGTGCAATCCTACAGTGTATGGCCTTCTTACCAGGTACTTTTGCGATTTGAATATTGTTAAGTTTGTCCTACTATTTTACATCATGCGTTGCATTAACCATGCATGCATTATGCTCAAGTAGGTGTAGGACATGTTTACATTTCGTAACTTTCGATTTGGTTTCTAATACACAGGTTGTCGAGCCATACGATCCGTTCCTGGATGGTCATGTAACAACATACGAGATTGGAAAAAATAACAGCTGCAGTACCAAGCTGAAGGAGTACTGCAATGGGCCATTGCGAGCCGGTCGCTCGTACCGTGTTAAAATTCGTGCGTTCACTGACGATGACAAGTATAGTGACACGGAGTATACTATCATGTCTACAGACGATGATAAGACATGGGTGATTTTGAGTTTGTGCATTCCCCTCATCCTCATATTCAGTCTGGTTGTGTGTCTCTTGTATTTGCGGAGACGGCGAACTGCATTTGGGAGAAGGGCCAAAAAAGGTGTCAATCATGTGGATACTACGTCACTTCCCGAATCTATTATTGAGACTTCGTAAGTTTGATTTTTAGGATTTTTTTGTCGTCGATATTTTTGTTTTCTGTTACAGTCAGTTTAGAGCGGTCAGCTTCCAAATGTTGGTTGTGAGTGCATTGATTTTAGAATTTATATCCTTTTCCTGTAGGAGGCCAGTCAAGCTTAAAGATTTCGCTGAACACTATCGCCATATGTCTGCGGACTCGGACTTTCGATTTTCAGAGGAGTTTGAAGAGCTTAAGCGTGTTGGACGTGACCAAGCATGTAGTGCTGCAGACTTGCCTGTGAATCGGCCTAAAAATCGGTTCACTAACATTTTGCCATATGACCACTCTCGGTTTAAACTGCAGCCAGTGGATGATGATGAAGGCAGTGACTACGTGAATGCAAATTATGTGACAGTAAGTTGTTGTTTTGATTATGGTCCGAAATTTCATTTCAGATGCGAGTTGATGGGAAATTAATAAATGGAAATGTGTATTTATTCAGGGCATGAATTCACCAAGAGAGTTTATAGTTACCCAAGGTCCGTTAGCGTCGACTCGAGATGATTTCTGGCGAATGTGCTGGGAGTCCAACTCACGTGCAATAGTGATGCTCACCCGCTGTGTTGAAAAAGGTAATGGATTATTTTGTTTTCATATTTTTCCGTAGGCCATCTTGTCCGAAATGTATTGCCCCGTGCTTACTACAATTGACTCTTTATGTTCATTTATAGGTCGTGAAAAGTGCGATCATTATTGGCCATGTGATACGTTACCTCAGTACTATGGGGATATCCAAGTTCAAATACTCAATGAGAGTCGATATCCTGATTGGATCGTCTCAGAGTTCAGAATGCAAAGGGTGAGTATATTTTAAAACAAGAATTTTAGTCTTGAGTACTCTTGAGATTGCAGTTTTTAATGATTTCTTTTTTTTGTGTATAGGGAGATCAATGTCGACTGATTAAACATTTCCACTTCTCAACATGGCCCGATTTTGGAGTTCCAGATCCTCCTCAAATTCTAATTAAATTTGTGCGCACATTCAGAGAGAAAGTTCCTGTAGAGCATGACCGTGTTAGACCTGTAGTGGTCCATTGTAGTGCTGGGGTTGGACGGTCGGGCACATTTATTGCTTTAGATAGAATATTGCAGCATTTGCATCTGAGTGATACTGTGGACATCTTTGGTATTGTTTATGGAATGAGAAAAGAACGAGTAAGTGTTTTATAGAGCATTAACATGGGTCCCATTGTCTAGTTATAGATTACGCAAAAGATAGGTGTATTCATTGACTGAATACATTCGTTTGAAATAGGTGTGGATGGTTCAGACTGAACAACAGTATATTTGTGTTCACCACTGTTTGCTCACAGTATTGGAAGGGAAAGAGAATGAGATAACGTCAACGCGGGAAATGCATGCAAATGATGGTTATGAAGGTGAATATTATTTGGCCAACTGGAGTTTTGTAGAATCACTCATTGATAATGTTATTAATTTTTGTGATTTTTTAGATGATGAAGGCATCGCTGAGTCGGGAATGTAGGAAATCTTCAAATAGGAAGATGCAGTGGTCCTAGATTCTTGTACAAGATTTCGTCTCCATTTGTATGCATTTGATCGTGTATGTTGCCAAAAAAATATATCCTCAAGTCTTTCACCGTGTATCCCGTCCTAATCACAAAGCATTGTGTCGTCTACTTACACATCATACAAAGTGGATCACGTGGTCGTATTGAGATATCAGGGATTAAATTTCTCTTGCGACTTATGATTAATTTGATGAACATAGTAAGATTGTGATTAATTGGAACACCGAATTTAAAGTATTAATATACCGCAGTGAAATTATTGTTCGTAAGTGTGTTGTAAAGTAGAAGTATAAGGGAGGAGTTGTGCGTGGAAACTTTTGAGCTCAGAATTTTGATATAGAAATAGAAATAATGTATCCTTGAATTCTGTTTGATCATCTAATTATTTTTGCGATACCTGAGCTTCATAATAAAGCCATGAAAATAATTTTTTGTTGCTGCTCGTAAAGAGCGGATGATATTTTTATAAATCTTATCTTAGCAGAAATATGTACTTAGGAGTGTAGGCATGTGGATTATTTGTATGACAACCAATCTGTCCAAATCATTACGCTTTTAATTAATTGAAGGAAATAAACAATTATACCAGCTAGTTTAAATTATTTGGCTGCATTGTTTTTAGATCATTTATGAAAACACCATATATGTGGGGTTTCAACAACAATATTTTTGCATCTGTTTGGCTTTCAACTAACTTCAGCATGAAAAATTTCAGTTGGCAGCTATTTCTGTTAAAAAAGTTATGCTGTTTTCGTCTAAAAACTTGCTTTTGGCGTATACCATGTTGGCATTATACAAACTCTTTTTTAAACCCTGGGCTCGTTTGAAAATAAAAGTAATGATAACTGTTGGGTTTGCAACCGAAATAGAGTTTCATATACGTATTGATTTATTGATGTATTCATACTGATTGATTCGCGTTTTACTGGAAATATATCTAATTAATTACCATCTAACAATTAACCACGCAATCAATTAAGTCCACCATTTTAGGAACGCCATGTTTGATGTTTACCTCCTTTTTAAGATTCTACATAGAGTGGAGTCAGAGCGGGAAACCTCTTGAAGCATACATTTTTTCGTGATCGTAGAATAAAATCGAGCACATGTAATTGATTTTACTGCAGGATTTCGCATGATTCACTTTCAATTTTTTAAGTTTTAATCGTTGCAACACCATTAATGTTAGTTCCTGTCATATAGTCAGGAGGATGATTACTCCAAGATTTACATTGGAGCAGGACGAGGCGTTCCTTTTCATATCCATTTTAGCCCCTTACACAAATGTTAAAGACACCGAGATTCATGTACACGAAAATGATTTTCGATTCTTTTCGAAACCATACTACTTAAGGTACGCAGTCTCTTTCATTTCAAATTACAATTCTTAAATCAATCATTAATGATTCCAAACCTCATTTACTTATTAGGTTGAACTTGCCTGGTAAGGTGGTAGAAACTGACAACAGCTATGCAAAGTATGCAAATGATGAATCTACATTCCACATAAGACTGGACAAAATAAACCACGGGGAAGTATTCGAAAATCTAGACATGCTAACATCTCTCTTAACATCCAAGGAGCCCAAAAAAGGGGCCTCTAAACCTCTCATTGAAGTTTGTGCTGGCTCTTGTAAGCTCCCTTTTATCAGAATATGTAAGCTGGGTATATTGTGTACTTGAATGTTATGTGAACAATATAACTGGCAGCGGAGACAAATAAAGATGAAGAGGAATCCGATGACGAAGTTGACGAAGAAGAATGGTCAGTCCAGCAGGTCATGGAGGAGGAAATGTCTCCCGATGTCTTAATGAGTCAACACAAGTATGGATTTGCCAATAATCACTGTGGGTTGCAAGATAAATACGAGGTAATTTTTTCCTCTATACTTTTCATTCTACTGTTATTATTTGTCAGAAGAAGGAACCAATGGTATACTTTGATTTAAGGCTGAACTGTTAGAAGTTGCGGAGATACGAAATCCGGATACGGTTCCACCTTCAGAAAGACGATTACAAAGGCAGCAGAAAGAAAAAGATCAATTCTCAGACGATCATTACTTGGCAGACTTGATGTGTAACGATGAGATATCCGAGATCATGGCATTTGTATTTGACACGGCCTCGTTGCATCAACTCTCAGACAAGAATCGAGATCAACTTAAAGACTTACCAAATAAAGAGTTTCTGCTTGACAAACTCCAGAAAAAAAGACTTCATTTTGGTTTGATCGACATCTTGTTTGCTTACTGCTATGACTGGAGAATCACTCAGGGATCTCATTGTGTGGAATCTCCATGGAATATTTCTCGGCTGAGTGCAACGTTGTCTTGGTTTGATGTGCGTTCATTTAAATCTAAAGGCTCTAAAATTTTATCTCAAACCAAAATCAACAAGTATAATTTTGTTGAAATTTCAGACTTTTGACAACGTAAATGAACTTGTAGTGTCCTGCGTTCGACGATCTCTTTGCTATCCATTTCAACGAAATTGGAATCTGGCTTTGAAAGTGTTTGAAGATGTTTTAGCCATCCTCAGTACTGGTGAGTATGACATTTTACTTTATCTTAATGTATGCCAGTATAGTAAGCAGCGTGATGTGAACTAAATAGTCATGTAATTTTAATTTTTCCAGGCAGGGTTGGTATTTTGATCTGTCTATTGGATATACAGAAGTTATTCAATATGAAAGACCCGTATTATCTTCTTAACCAGTTATACATATCCGATTATTGCATTTGGGTTCAAAAAACGTCTGAAAATAACTTGAATTCTTTCGTCGGTGCTTTAAAAAAGGTGAGCATTGTCATGTACATTATTTACTGTAGCTGTCAACTGAGAGTGTACACATCATCTTGTGTATGTTTTAGGCTTTAGCTGAATTATCAAAAGACGATGTTGGATTAGATATAACTGAACTTGAAATTGCTGGGAGATTGGTGGAAGATGAAGAAATGTGTGACCAAATGAGTTCTGCCATTGAAGGTGTGCGCATTTAGTTTATTTACGAAACATTTGGACAATTTTTTAAAAACATTTTTACTTGTAGTAAACAATGTAACGGGTTTATTTTGACAAATAAAAGATATATACAAAAAATCTGTGTAGACTTTAATTTGTTATGCTAAACAGACTGTGTACTACAATCTTATTCTGCAGGATGAAGTCTTTGCGGTCAAATGAATGCAGTTTCCACAGGAATAAACTGCACATATTTGATACTTTTAGATAATTTAAGATGTTTTTTGAAACTGCAAGATTATGACAAAGTACCTAAAAAATAAATTTTAAAATTTAGGTCATTCACAGGTTCAAAATTATGTTCAAATTCTGTAATTAGTTTCACTTACGTGAAAACAGCGCCAAGCATAGTCAACATGAATGGACGATCCAGTGCAAAAAACTTTCCTCCAGTAAGTACAATCCTGTGTGAGAAACTTGACTGCAAGCTGTAGATCTAATATGCCAAATAGGTATAATAAATGCATAGTAAAATAAGAGCATAAGCGTACACTATTTATTTATTTAATTATGTAACACGTCCAAATATTTGCGTTTAGTACCAAGTACTTTCTGGCCATGCTATCATCGGGCTGCACTCCGTGTCTACGAATTATGTCAAAACCCTTCACAGCCTCCTCACCCACAAATGCAGCATCCAGTGAAACTCTAAAGAAAAAGTACACATTCTGAAAGAGCAGTAATGCAGCAGCAATGATGTTCGTGTCAAATGATGTGGAATCGTTTTCCGTGAAAGCTCCAGAGTTTGCCAAGTAGTACAACTCGAAACACATGTTTAAAATCTACAAATGAGTCGAGTCAATTAGGATCATAATTTGTGCATATTGTTTTTAAACTTGCAATACTAATAAGAATTTCTCGTACCTGGCAAACGTAATATGCTTGCAAAACACCAGCGAATGTTTTATCCGTCAGTTTGACAATTCTTAGCAAAACACAATGATCTCTATTGAAACAAAGCATGGAATTTCAGCTGTAGTCGTTAAAATCAGGGTACCCTGGTTAAAATGTTCATATTCGTATTTTACAGGTTAAAATAGCTATATGCCCTACTTTCTGGAGCAAAGTGAGAAAAAGTGAATGAATACCTGAATAGTTTTTCACATGACGTTCTCTCGAGATTAGTTTCTTTTCTCACACCTATAAATCACATCAAAAGCAAAGTTTTTTGTCCAGATATAATTGAATCTTCCTGACTACGAAGTACATAAGCAAACACATTTTAATGCATACGCAGGAAACATACTTTCTTCACTCAACAACTCTTTTCTTAGACGCCGATTCCAAGACTTGAATCCATGACACAAAAGTCTGCTCTTGAAAGAAAACACAAGTAGCACTGACCTAGACGAATAAATCACATAGAGAATAGTAGCTACGCCAAAAACTTGATACTTCCATCTATCTTCTTTCCCGAAACCAAGGAAAAATGGCCGGAACGTCAAAAACCCAATCAGCTCGGGAACTTCTGATGCAATGGATGCCCAACTGAGCGTTAAACGTGAAAATATCAATAATTAAGATATTATGAGATCGCTAAATTCAGCTTTAAAGAAACAATATAAGCAATGCAATAAAATGACTTGAAAAATCCCTCACCGAAATACATAGCTGATCAACAGCAGGACAAAGAATCCAAAATACCAGAGGTTAGAAGAGATTAAAAAACGGCGAGGGGAGTTTGATGGTGGTAAATCCAACATGTCTGCTGCTACATTCCAAAAATTCAAAAACTCTGCAATAGAGTGCCGATGGATAAAGTAGGAAACATTGCCCACTGTTGTATGGAGCAAACAACTCCAGTACAACACAAAAGGTACAATGTTCCGTTTGAAAATCCCTTGCTCATGATCACTCCATTCGCCAGGGAAAAATTTCCATTTCAAAAACATGTCCATGAAGCCCAAACTATTAGTCACCAGGAGGAACATGAGAAATGCACTGGTTACAAAAAAATATGCCCAATACGGTGTCAGTAGTCGCCCATGGTAGGTGGTAGATATAGTCTCCTTGGTGACGCTCATCCCTTCATCTCCGTATAGGATCCCCTCTGGATGCGCCCTCTTTTCTTCCTTCCTGTTCCTTGTGGGCAATGATACGAATGGGAATCGACCAAGTGCGATCAGGACCACTCGCATTGGCAAAAAGCTCTTGTCAATTTGACCCGAATGGTACAATCGCAAATAGGCCTCTTCGTTCTTGTAGTTTTGTGAGCCCATCGTGGTTGACCTTGACCTTTCTTTTACCCCGCTGCTCCAAACATGGCGTTGACGAAGTACTCGAAAGTTTTTGTTATTACCAGTGCTCATACTACTGCCACTACTTTCTGTTGTACTGGTTGCACTGCGAATGGAATTTGTCATAGCCCAACTGTCCTGACGTTCCAAAAAGTTGCTTTTTTGATGATTCAGTTTGGAAGAAAGAGTGTTTAGCTCTAGCTGTCCTCCAAATTCCGTGGTTGTTGGGAATACCATCTTTTTGGGTAATTTGAGTTCTTGCGTTAGAAACACTGTGTAGTCAAAGTTCAAATCATTTTGCTCTTGTAAAATATTGAAGGCTTTGTCAGTACTACTGAGTTTCACCCCCATTCTAATCGTACTGAGACCAGAATGACTATGGGGATTTAGATCGCATGACTTGCTGGAATTAGCTGAAGATTTGGACGGGTAGTAAGTTTATAGCATTTATTGACACTTGTAGCAAACACTGGATACATGTGGAGTGCATGTGGTGGTTGTGCCAATGTAATGGGAAAGTCAACTTTCTCGTCACAATCCTATCCATCATTAGGATTGCTCATTAACTGTCTTGTCTTCTGTTTACTTACGTGATCACCATTAGCTTTGGGGTTTGTCAATTTGGAGGTCGATTTACAAGTTATTTGGGCTAGCAGGTCTATCCATAGACTGTGATAGCTGTAAGTTTTGTGCATACAACATGGCTGCAGCCCAAAATTTCGTAGCATTATGTATATTCAGCCAGTTACATGAAACGGTGGGTTACCATAATAATAGCTGTACTGTACCTGTAATGAATGAGCTAAATGCATCGCAAAAATTGCACAAAGCTAACAGTAAGAATTTTCACAAGGGGAAAAGAGAATTCCACATAATGGTTTCTAGGTATAAAAATCCTGGTTCTGAACGAATTATTAAATACATGGTGTTACGAATTCTCTGTTCTCATTTTTGTAAAGAAAGTTAACCATAGCTGACTGACTACCAATGGCTGTGCTTTTATCAAACTATCGACTTGTGTGTGCTGAATCATAAAAATGGCGAGTTTATTTTAGCTTTACTTTCACACTCTTTTGTTTGCCTTGTCAAGCCAGTTGTTAATTAATTTGCAAAAAGATGGATGCATAGATAGATAGCTGAATGACACATTCATTGAAATGCGTCTGGCACACAAAATTGACTGCCTGGTGAAAGAGAGAAAGTGAGGCATATCTTTTGGAAGGATGAGTAATGCACATGTTTGTGGTTTGCCTATGTGTGTGTCCCTATGGAGCATTGCACATACGGCACATTACATGCGTATATTCTTTATTCTGATAATCTGAATTAAACTCACGTCACGTTTGAACAAAATTTTTAAGATGTTTGCACACAATTAATTGAAACATTTTACTCAAATTGCAATATGATTGACAAAGCTACGCTTGCTCAAGCCAGCAAGAGTACTTGAAAGTACACTAAACCCTAAAGCTTCGATATGAGATAAGCAGCTTTTGACAACGTAAGCGCGCATTACATTGATATGAGAATGCAATTTTAATCCTCTTAAAAATGCTTTAACCTTGCAAAAAAAGTTATGTATTTTTGACAAAACTTAGTTGAGTCGATGGTTATCTTGAATTTATAATCCTCAATGGAAATTATTAAGCCTCTTTTAAGTCAGTCAGGATCAGTGTGTACAATACAGATTGGGATATAATGTCGAATTCTGTAAAAATAGTTTGATAATTTCCAAGCTGGCACAATTCTATTGTTTCTATTCATGATACAGAACTTACGTTATTTCTTGTAATTGCAATTTCTCTAATCTATGCATCTATAAATCATTCATAACCAAGGCTCTGTGCGAAATAAAAACTGCAAACAGTTGCAAACAATCAAATGATGCTGGATTACATGTTTTAGCTAATGTACTTTATGCAATCATTCAATCAATTGTGTGTTATGGGGCAATGATGATACATCACCAGTCATGCAAACCTTACCTTATTGCTTATACAAAAAATTTAACATGGTGATGTAAATGAAACTTGTATGATTGCAAATCTCGCGTTGTGATCTGTGAAGTACACACGACATATACAATTACATTGAACATGCATAAAATATCTATTGCGTGGGTATCTCAAGTTATCATATCCAGCAGATACCAACAAAATGATAAGTTTCCCAGTGCTGAGAAAGTTTGGATGAAAAACATTGCGAGCAGCATAAACTGGACTCTCATATAGTACATCTGTTACAGAGCATCATACATTCAATTGATATTCTTTTATTGAATTAACTACTCAAACTTTAAACAGTCTTATAGACATGCTTTGGCAAAAAACAATTTTCCTAACCACTATATAAGTAATGTTACGTCACACTGACTGTGATTCAATCATTGTCATAGAGATTCAGTTAAAACACACACAAATTTTTCGTCCAATGAATCTTGTGCATGGAATTTCAGTTTTTTCACAAAATGTTATGCACAATATACAAACTAATTAGTTAGTGCCACGGATTAAAAATTGTTCTTAAAAATATAGTAAATAATTGTGCTTTCAACATGCCATTGAGTTCCAACCAAGAAGAAGATGAAGGGGATCCTTTCTTGATTTCCATGGACATTCTGCGATCTACGCTTGTGGTAGCTGCCATGGTAACTGCTGTTATGAGCTGCATATGTATCAAGTTCATAATCCAAACAATGAAAGCAAAGGAGCCCAGAATGGCAAACAAGCTTAAACTATCATTGCCTTTCAATCAAACTACACGTGTCTCTCAAGTCGCTTAGTCAGTCTTTCAAACTATAGTACAAAATATTACCGTTTTACACAAGTGAAAATTATTTTTTATAAACTTATCTGTCTTTCTTTTCACAATGGGTAGTCACCCGGTCAGTATGACTGATTTCTCACGCTACTACGACCAACTTTTAGCCAATGATCAGCAAAGACTCACAGAAGAGTTTGAAAGCATTCGAGCGTCCGATCAGAGGTATCCTGCTGAAGAAGCCGAAAAAGGGGAGAACTTTGCAAAGAACCGCTTTGTCAACATTTTACCATTTGACAAGACCAGAGTGCAGTTAAAAACTGCGGATGGGATTGATGAGAGTGATTATATTAATGCTAATTACATTGCAGTAAGTGAACACTTTTAAGCATTACGGTATTTTAAAAATGGATTCACCTGATTGCATTTTTTAACTTTCGTAGGGCTTTAATGGTGACAGAGAATATATCGCAGCTCAAGGGCCCATGGAGCACACAGCGTATGATTTCTGGAGAATGTGTTTTGATACGAATTCTAGGGCAGTTGTGATGCTCACCAAATGCATTGAGATGGGTAAATAATTTCATTGAATATTATATTCACTTAAATGCTAACAACTTGATTTTGCTAATTTGTTTATTTAAGTGCTGGAGTGCACCTGAGCTTAGATTAAGCACAGAAGCTTTCCATTTTTTCTAGAACATTTGGCTATACTGACACATTCAGTCATTCAGTGTTGCAACAAGTTGCGACGGTTTCATTCATATTTATTTTTAGTTCAGTGTTCAGCCTATTTGCTTTGCATTACGCATTCAGCTCTTTTTTAATTGGGGAAAATGATCCACCCATTCGATCCATTAATATAGTCCCTTAAACTATGAATGTCAATCGATTTGTGTCTGTAAATATGTGGATTACCCTACTTTAAATGCTACAATGTACAATATAGAATAGAAAATTCGAATAATATTTGAAACATGAGACCATACTATATATGTAAAGGTTCTTTCATAGGTTTTTTCAAACACAGGAAGAGAAAAATGTTTCCCTTATTTTCCCATGGATTATATGGAACAAAGCTACGGCGAAATATATGTCAAGTTGTTGGATAGAGCAGAATTCTCGGATCATGGACATCAATGGACTGTATCTAATATGCAAATACAAAGGGTGATTTAAATTTTTTCCACTATGATTTTCGCACAAATTCTGAGATATATATAAAGTGTCAATCGTCTATTATTGTTGCACCTACAGAATGAAAACAAGAGAACGATTTTGCATTTTCATTTCTTGACATGGCCAGATTTTGGGGTAGTAGATCCTCCTGATGCATTGCTGGGTTTCATTAAACAGTTTCGGGAAAATGTACCACCCCAAATGTCCTCATGTTCATCCTTCCGGCCAATTATAGTTCACTGCAGTGCCGGGGTTGGCCGTTCCGGAACTTTTATGGCGCTAGACATAATCTTACAACAAACGCAAACCAGTCGTGCTGTTGATATATTTGGGGTCGTTTGTAATATGCGGAAACAACGGGTAACTGTCCATTCCCGAGAATTTGGAAACTTCAGCAACGCATACAATTATTTATTTTTTCGTGTCTTGTAGATTTACATGGTACAAATGATTGAGCAGTATCTGTGCATCTACAAGTGTGTGAATCATTATCTACGGAAAATGAAAAGCGAATCGTTTAGCCTTATGGAGGATGTGGGCTTGGATGAAGTTGTCGTGGTTAAAATGCAATAACTTCAAGTATTTTATCAATAGGCTAGATAGATAAATATCCACAAGTGTAATAATACTTAATCAGCGAAAATCAACTGATAATCCAGGAAGATGTGATGTGTCTACAATACGTGAAGGAAGAAGGAACTCAACATTTCATTTTGTAAAGCTTTTATATCTCAAAGCGCAACGCTTATATATACGCAGGGTAATAAAATGAAATAATATTCATGAATACAACCGGAGGTCTAGCTGCTTTAAATTAGTGCGGAATTAGAATCTTTAGCTTAAATATGTTCTGCTCTACTGCAGTCAGAAAAAGACGCACACGAAATCCTGATTGCATAATAAATGAGAAATTAATTAACTAATATGCAAACATCATGCGAGAAAAAATGCATAAAAATCTAATGCGGCCCCGTTTGACCAAACTTAATAAGTATCCCGTGAAACTTTTTTATGTTTTTAAAACATGGCACTGGCACAACTCACATACTTATGGCCCATTCTTTAGTTATAGCGCCATAAACTCTGCCAATGTCATGCACCCATTTAATATATTAATTTGAAGAAGAACTAAACCAAACTGTCATTTAAAAGATTGGCACGCAAGCATACTTTATTGTACAGGTTAAATACTTTTGGAAGGTTGCAATTTTGTCCACTATAAGCTAACTATTCATCCGAGAGTTGTAACTAAACTAGCACAAACACACTGACAAACATACTTTTGGCAACCTTGAAACTGCAGTCCAATGCCAATTCTCACATGTTCCCCATCTCACAAACTAACCGTGTGGACTCTGCTGTATCCTTTTTTCCTCAGAATATTGCCAATCTGAAAACTTGATGTTAACCGTAGTTAGTTAGTTAGTAGTAGCATAGTAGTAAAAAGAACGCATGCTTATTTTTCTTCCATCGCTGCGTGCACATTACATATGTATCACATGTACTCGCACTCACCGTTTCCGACTTTTGGAACTTGGATGGAACTCGAACTCTCGAACAGCTGTATTTTCCCTATCTCCTACCTTGCGCTAGTGCTTACGTACTATATGTTACTTGGTCACACAGCCAAACTGGTAAAACTCACGTACTTAAGCTATCAAGTTTTATCATTGAGCATATAAGTTGCAGTGGAACAAGAACTGCTGATCTCCCTATTCCAGACTGCTGTTCCCATTCATTTGTTCATATTCGATTCGGCAGAGCTCATTAATTGACTCTTTTTGCGAGTTTGCACAAATACGGATAAATTATCGTTGTGTGTAACAAGGCTCTAAATTTCGGATTCATATCCACGATAAATAAGGTAAAGATTCTAATCTATAGTTTGTCTACATTTTTCAATTTTAGGGAATTGTTATAGGTTAGTTGTTGATTAGCCTAGGTGGCTCTTGTTTTGTTGGGTTGGTTCATGATTTTCTGGGATGATTTTTTTTTACTTGTAGCCGTTCGAAAGTCGCCTTCCAGTTTGTCAAGATGTTTTCAAGAATTTCCAGATCCGCTGCTGCTCAGCTCAGCAACGGAGCTAAAAACTTATCTACCTCTAGCTCAGTAAGTTTTAATTATTGTTTAAGGATTAATGGAGTTGGATGGCCCAGTTAGTTTGTTATTGGATGAGCTAAAATCTAAAGGAAAGGGTGATGAATAGAATTCAGAATATCACGATTATGCAAAGATTATTAGCAATACGACACGAACATGAAGTGTGTCACAAAAGAAAGCGAGGGGATCATATGGGAGATGCAGAATATATATTTATAGATACTGGAAGTATTTTTAGTCCAACTGTGCCAAGCACGTAAATTCCTGTGCTCATTTGTTTTGCAAGCTGCAATGAACTTGCAATATCACTCCCTGGACACAAATTTTACCACTAGTGAATTTATGGGGTCATTCCATTTTTGCATGGTCTCTTGTTTGAGGAAAGAATAAGGTTAATTTGTTTCTACCGCGTTAAACACATGTACTACATTGAATGATTAATGCTGAAAATATTGAAAAACGAATATGTTATGTGTGATTCATACAACTCTCTTAGCTGATGATTATGGCAACACCAATTCATATAGTTTAGGGCGGTCTGTCTCAGCTCTAAAGTCAAAAATTTTACCGGCGAATTTTATTGCTTATTGTAACTTTGGAAAATTAAGTCGGTCTTGATCCTTTTCAACTAGAATACGCTTTTTGAGATCGAAAATAATTGTATATAGCAGAAAACTATCATTTACATTTTTGAGCATTTGAGAAGCCCATCAATTAATCAATATAGTTAGTATCACATGATGATTAGCTTTGATATCACGTGGCGAAGGTGTGGCCTACAGCAGCTTTGTTTCCAAGCCTAAATTGATTTTTTGTCCCATACATTTAGTTTATTTAGCTTGTTGAAAAGGAGAATCAATATTACTATAATGAGAATGGAATTATTTTCAATAGATGAATAGTAAGGTGGCTGTGATGGGTGCTAGCGGTGGGATCGGTCAACCCTTGTCCCTGCTCCTGAAACATTCAAAGGTGATCAGCGAACTCTCTTTGTACGACATTGTCCATACTCCCGGTGTTGCCGCCGATCTCAGTCATATTGAAACCAAGGGGAATGTCAAGGGTTACATGGGCCCGGAACAACTCGTTGATTCTCTAAAAGGTGCTGACCTCGTGATTATTCCCGCTGGTGTTCCAAGGAAACCAGGAATGACTCGAGATGACTTGTTCAATACAAATGCTTCCATCGTTCGGGATTTGGCAAAGGCCTGTGCCGAAGCTTGCCCTAAAGCTATCATTGGCATCATTTCCAACCCAGTAAGTGTTACCTACCATTGATTTTCACATTTGTAGCAGACATTTGTTTACAGTACAGGAACCATATTTTTAGAGAGAGAGTGTAATGTTTCATTTGTAATTTTATATAGGTCAATAGTACAGTCCCTATTGCGTCAGAGGTACTGAAGAAGGCTGGAGTTTATGATCCAAATAAGGTTTTTGGAGTTTCAACGCTGGATGTTGTTCGTGCTAATACATTCATTGCCGAATTGAAGGTAATTTTGGAATAATGAAACACACTTGGATTTTTTGCTGAATCCGTGAAATCTATCAGTTTTGCTATGCTTTTAAATAGAAATATTAACATGAGTGCTCGATTTTGTAGGGACTGGATCCTGCTGATGTGAACTGCCCAGTCATTGGAGGTCATTCTGGAGTGACTATCATCCCCCTTATTTCTCAATGTAGGCCTACTGTTGACTTTCCACAGGATCAATTGAAAAAATTGACTGAGAGGATACAGGTAAGGTATTTTGAAACTAAAGTTGGAGAAATGCATTGCATCTCATAAAATTGAGTTTCTGATGTATGGTCAATAACCTCAATTTAACTTTATAGGAAGCTGGAACAGAAGTAGTAAAAGCTAAAGCCGGTGCTGGCTCTGCAACACTGTCAATGGCGTATGCTGGAGCAAGATTCGCATTCTCTGTTTTGCGAGCCCTTCACGGCGAAAAAGGGGTTGTAGAATGCGCATACGTGAAATCAGAAGTGACTGAAGCCACATATTTTGCCACTCCAATTGTGTTGGGAGTGAGTAATAATTTTATTGACTTACAAAATCAGAGACACTAATACACTCACTAACTTTAAGTACAACTACTACTACAGCACGACATAACAGAATATACATTAGCAAACAGCAACAGTGACAGAGCTGAAAGATTTCTGATATAAAACTTGTATCCTGAAGTAACACTTTTAGCATTTGACACAAGAGTACTCAACTGCAAACTAGACTTACTGGATTTGGAGACTATGACAAGTCGACATGTCGACATGTAGTGTAACATTTCAAACTAAGACTTTGCACATATATAATCTCCAACCACGACTTAGCTATTTATCACGTTTCCAACACATACTAATGGCCTGCTCTTTCATCACTTTTTACAGAAAAAAGGAATAGAGAAAAATTTGGGGCTAGGAAAACTTAGCGACTATGAACAACAACTACTCCAGAAAGCCCTCCCTGAACTTAAGAAAAACATCCAAACAGGAGAAGACTTCGTCAATAAGAAGTAAAACATGTTTGTGTAGACAGCGTGGAAACTTCAGTAGGTTGTTCTAAATCTACACTATTCATTGTTCATTTTGCAAGACGAAGTAATATAATTGCTTACTATACGGCAATATAATATTTTATGATTTGACAACTCTAAAAACCTAACGATGTAAAGAAAGAACATGCAGGAGGCAATAATAAGTAACATTAATTAATGTACAAAATTGATGAATTAGACTCGAGTTGAATGCATAAATATTTAACAGCAGTAGAACATCATCCGTAGTGCTCTCATCATATGGCATTCAGACAATCGGTATAATGGGTTGCGGGTTTTGAACACACGAGGATACTAACTGATAGAGACTTGGTAAATGCCCAAATGATTTCATCTATTCTATTGTGCTTTATATTTTTGGTTATGGCGCATATGCACAGCGTATATAGCTTTCACCAGCTTTAGTACTTTTTCCCATGGAGGAGTTTCCGAAACGAGTTCTTCCAGCTCCTGTAAACAGAAGTTACAAACAACATCAACATATGTACTATATTATATTTTAATTTAAACAAAGTGTGCCATGTGCAAAAGTATACCATTATTTTTGAAATTCCAAGTTCGTCGGCAGCTTTTAAAAACGTTAGTACATTTTCGTTCCTGTTTTTAGAACTAAGCGTTCTATAATTGATTTTTTCTGGTACGATTGTATCAAGCAGAGCACACAGAGCCATCCCATCGTTCCAACAAGAACTAAAATTAGTTATCTCCAGTTCCGGTTTCAGGATTGATTGACACCAGTTTAAAAGGGCGTTTCGCTCAGAACCTCCCGTGCTTTGGATTAAAATTTTCAGTTTTGACTCTAGAAAAATATAAACTTTATTTCATTAGGAACTAGATGCTGTACTATATCAATCCGAATGAATGAAATAATGAACAAGTTTGAAGCCTAACTTATCTTATTGATTACCTAGTAGTTACAAAATACTTACCTGCATCAATGCCCCATTCAGAGTCAGAAATATCTGATTTTTTCATCCTCGGGACTGAGCTGCATCTCCTTTCCGAAATCTCGCGGCCAGGTTTACGAGATCTTTTCTCAAATACATCAGAAGAGGATTTACTGAGGACATCACGGGCCTCGAGCTCTTCTACTTCTGATTGAAGTTTCAAGTTGTCATTTACCGCTGCTTCAGCAAGCGCCATGGCCTCATTTTTTATCTCATCGGCGATTGCAATTACTTTTAAAAGGTCCGTTTTCAAAAGTTCCCATTCCTGTTTTTCTTTTTGGAAATTTTCGTGCAGTTTACTGACAATAGCAGTTATCGCAACTGTTTTTTTCCTTTCATCCTCACCATTACTAATGTTCTGAATTGTGTTTATCCCCTCCTTCGTACATTTTTCACAGCTGATGGCAATTTCTTTAGTTTTTTCCTGCAACTAAATATAAATTTGAATTAAAAAAATAAATAAGCATAGTCAAAATTAAAAACAATTAGATAGTTACCGCTTGGACAATATCGGCAAGTGTAGCATTCTCTTTCTTTGCACAGGTATATTTTTCTCTCAATGTACATACTTCTTCTGTTAAATACAAGATGTATTCTTTGGAGCGTTCAAGTTCATCTTGGGCGTTCTTCATTTCACTTAGACCATTCCTCAATTTCACGAAACTTTCAGCCATTTCAGGGCAGCTTAAATAATATTCGAACGTAGAATATATAATATTATATTTCAACAGCTAAATAATTGATTAGCTAATTAAGTAAATGTATATATGTTAAATACCTTTCATTCTCTTTATTTAATATTTGTTCCGTTTTTGCAGCCAAATATACCAGCTTCCCTGTAAGGCATTTATTCTCTTTCAAACTTGTCTCGTGCTTGATTTTAACATCCTCAAGTTTGACGTCATTTTTCTTTGCAAATTCAAGTTTCTGGTTCAATTCAATAACAATTTCATTCAGCTTTTGATTATCCATTCTAAACTGATCTATGGATAATCGTAAGTCAGCCAATTCCTTTTCTTTGTCTTCGTTCAATTTCTCCTCCAACTGTGCGAACAAAATACTGGTCATTAATATAACAGGTCCAATCAAAAATAATCTCCAAATATATTGAAGGATACTCAGAAAAAAATGATGCAGACAAAAAAATCAACAATTACAGAATTCCGGGGATAAATTTTTCCCTTTCCATTCCAAAAGTTCCCGAACCCGGACATACTTAATCACAATTAGTATTGTTTGATAAATAAAAACAAACAAACTATAGCTTTAGAGCAAAAGTACCCACTTTACTACTAACTAGTAGTACAAACAAGCACTTTTATAAATTTATATATGCCTTATGGTGAGGCTATTTGTCTAGTGTGATGTAAAAAGAATTCGTTCAGAGTATTCAGAGACAACAGACCAACTCCACTCCTCAAAAGTCTGAGCACGACTGAGCTTTGAAAATGCAGCAGCTCTATTTATACCCTGCCGGATGCACGAGTAAGGCTAGTTGTCATTAGTTACCTCCAAAACACCAAACAGCTTATGAAGTACATCAGAAAGAGCGGGATCCAGATTTTCTACTGCGCACAACTGACGAGTGGATGTGGAGGCATTTTGAGCCACATCAGGCAAAGTGTTTCCTCCTTGTTGGCAATGAAACTTCACAGCCACACCGTCTCTTCATAAAGGATAAAAACATGAAAGGTTTGTGAAATTGGTGCTTATGGATTCATGATTCTGCGTAACTTATAATTGCATATTTTACTCATGACATTTTGTATATCATGTGCAACATGTGTACACGAATGATATTTTCAAAGAAAAATTCTTAAGCAAACTATAGTATGTGAGAAACTGACTGAGAGACACAATCTCAATCTGAAATGCATAACATACCGGTCTTGATCCTTTTCAACTAGAATACGCTTTTTGAGATCGAAAATAATTGTATATAGCAGAAAACTATCATTTACATTTTTGAGCATTTGAGAAGCCCATCAATTAATCAATATAGTTAGTATCACATGATGATTAGCTTTGATATCACGTGGCGAAGGTGTGGCCTACAGCAGCTTTGTTTCCAAGCCTAAATTGATTTTTTGTCCCATACATTTAGTTTATTTAGCTTGTTGAAAAGGAGAATCAATATTACTATAATGAGAATGGAATTATTTTCAATAGATGAATAGTAAGGTGGCTGTGATGGGTGCTAGCGGTGGGATCGGTCAACCCTTGTCCCTGCTCCTGAAACATTCAAAGGTGATCAGCGAACTCTCTTTGTACGACATTGTCCATACTCCCGGTGTTGCCGCCGATCTCAGTCATATTGAAACCAAGGGGAATGTCAAGGGTTACATGGGCCCGGAACAACTCGTTGATTCTCTAAAAGGTGCTGACCTCGTGATTATTCCCGCTGGTGTTCCAAGGAAACCAGGAATGACTCGAGATGACTTGTTCAATACAAATGCTTCCATCGTTCGGGATTTGGCAAAGGCCTGTGCCGAAGCTTGCCCTAAAGCTATCATTGGCATCATTTCCAACCCAGTAAGTGTTACCTACCATTGATTTTCACATTTGTAGCAGACATTTGTTTACAGTACAGGAACCATATTTTTAGAGAGAGAGTGTAATGTTTCATTTGTAATTTTATATAGGTCAATAGTACAGTCCCTATTGCGTCAGAGGTACTGAAGAAGGCTGGAGTTTATGATCCAAATAAGGTTTTTGGAGTTTCAACGCTGGATGTTGTTCGTGCTAATACATTCATTGCCGAATTGAAGGTAATTTTGGAATAATGAAACACACTTGGATTTTTTGCTGAATCCGTGAAATCTATCAGTTTTGCTATGCTTTTAAATAGAAATATTAACATGAGTGCTCGATTTTGTAGGGACTGGATCCTGCTGATGTGAACTGCCCAGTCATTGGAGGTCATTCTGGAGTGACTATCATCCCCCTTATTTCTCAATGTAGGCCTACTGTTGACTTTCCACAGGATCAATTGAAAAAATTGACTGAGAGGATACAGGTAAGGTATTTTGAAACTAAAGTTGGAGAAATGCATTGCATCTCATAAAATTGAGTTTCTGATGTATGGTCAATAACCTCAATTTAACTTTATAGGAAGCTGGAACAGAAGTAGTAAAAGCTAAAGCCGGTGCTGGCTCTGCAACACTGTCAATGGCGTATGCTGGAGCAAGATTCGCATTCTCTGTTTTGCGAGCCCTTCACGGCGAAAAAGGGGTTGTAGAATGCGCATACGTGAAATCAGAAGTGACTGAAGCCACATATTTTGCCACTCCAATTGTGTTGGGAGTGAGTAATAATTTTATTGACTTACAAAATCAGAGACACTAATACACTCACTAACTTTAAGTACAACTACTACTACAGCACGACATAACAGAATATACATTAGCAAACAGCAACAGTGACAGAGCTGAAAGATTTCTGATATAAAACTTGTATCCTGAAGTAACACTTTTAGCATTTGACACAAGAGTACTCAACTGCAAACTAGACTTACTGGATTTGGAGACTATGACAAGTCGACATGTCGACATGTAGTGTAACATTTCAAACTAAGACTTTGCACATATATAATCTCCAACCACGACTTAGCTATTTATCACGTTTCCAACACATACTAATGGCCTGCTCTTTCATCACTTTTTACAGAAAAAAGGAATAGAGAAAAATTTGGGGCTAGGAAAACTTAGCGACTATGAACAACAACTACTCCAGAAAGCCCTCCCTGAACTTAAGAAAAACATCCAAACAGGAGAAGACTTCGTCAATAAGAAGTAAAACATGTTTGTGTAGACAGCGTGGAAACTTCAGTAGGTTGTTCTAAATCTACACTATTCATTGTTCATTTTGCAAGACGAAGTAATATAATTGCTTACTATACGGCAATATAATATTTTATGATTTGACAACTCTAAAAACCTAACGATGTAAAGAAAGAACATGCAGGAGGCAATAATAAGTAACATTAATTAATGTACAAAATTGATGAATTAGACTCGAGTTGAATGCATAAATATTTAACAGCAGTAGAACATCATCCGTAGTGCTCTCATCATATGGCATTCAGACAATCGGTATAATGGGTTGCGGGTTTTGAACACACGAGGATACTAACTGATAGAGACTTGGTAAATGCCCAAATGATTTCATCTATTCTATTGTGCTTTATATTTTTGGTTATGGCGCATATGCACAGCGTATATAGCTTTCACCAGCTTTAGTACTTTTTCCCATGGAGGAGTTTCCGAAACGAGTTCTTCCAGCTCCTGTAAACAGAAGTTACAAACAACATCAACATATGTACTATATTATATTTTAATTTAAACAAAGTGTGCCATGTGCAAAAGTATACCATTATTTTTGAAATTCCAAGTTCGTCGGCAGCTTTTAAAAACGTTAGTACATTTTCGTTCCTGTTTTTAGAACTAAGCGTTCTATAATTGATTTTTTCTGGTACGATTGTATCAAGCAGAGCACACAGAGCCATCCCATCGTTCCAACAAGAACTAAAATTAGTTATCTCCAGTTCCGGTTTCAGGATTGATTGACACCAGTTTAAAAGGGCGTTTCGCTCAGAACCTCCCGTGCTTTGGATTAAAATTTTCAGTTTTGACTCTAGAAAAATATAAACTTTATTTCATTAGGAACTAGATGCTGTACTATATCAATCCGAATGAATGAAATAATGAACAAGTTTGAAGCCTAACTTATCTTATTGATTACCTAGTAGTTACAAAATACTTACCTGCATCAATGCCCCATTCAGAGTCAGAAATATCTGATTTTTTCATCCTCGGGACTGAGCTGCATCTCCTTTCCGAAATCTCGCGGCCAGGTTTACGAGATCTTTTCTCAAATACATCAGAAGAGGATTTACTGAGGACATCACGGGCCTCGAGCTCTTCTACTTCTGATTGAAGTTTCAAGTTGTCATTTACCGCTGCTTCAGCAAGCGCCATGGCCTCATTTTTTATCTCATCGGCGATTGCAATTACTTTTAAAAGGTCCGTTTTCAAAAGTTCCCATTCCTGTTTTTCTTTTTGGAAATTTTCGTGCAGTTTACTGACAATAGCAGTTATCGCAACTGTTTTTTTCCTTTCATCCTCACCATTACTAATGTTCTGAATTGTGTTTATCCCCTCCTTCGTACATTTTTCACAGCTGATGGCAATTTCTTTAGTTTTTTCCTGCAACTAAATATAAATTTGAATTAAAAAAATAAATAAGCATAGTCAAAATTAAAAACAATTAGATAGTTACCGCTTGGACAATATCGGCAAGTGTAGCATTCTCTTTCTTTGCACAGGTATATTTTTCTCTCAATGTACATACTTCTTCTGTTAAATACAAGATGTATTCTTTGGAGCGTTCAAGTTCATCTTGGGCGTTCTTCATTTCACTTAGACCATTCCTCAATTTCACGAAACTTTCAGCCATTTCAGGGCAGCTTAAATAATATTCGAACGTAGAATATATAATATTATATTTCAACAGCTAAATAATTGATTAGCTAATTAAGTAAATGTATATATGTTAAATACCTTTCATTCTCTTTATTTAATATTTGTTCCGTTTTTGCAGCCAAATATACCAGCTTCCCTGTAAGGCATTTATTCTCTTTCAAACTTGTCTCGTGCTTGATTTTAACATCCTCAAGTTTGACGTCATTTTTCTTTGCAAATTCAAGTTTCTGGTTCAATTCAATAACAATTTCATTCAGCTTTTGATTATCCATTCTAAACTGATCTATGGATAATCGTAAGTCAGCCAATTCCTTTTCTTTGTCTTCGTTCAATTTCTCCTCCAACTGTGCGAACAAAATACTGGTCATTAATATAACAGGTCCAATCAAAAATAATCTCCAAATATATTGAAGGATACTCAGAAAAAAATGATGCAGACAAAAAAATCAACAATTACAGAATTCCGGGGATAAATTTTTCCCTTTCCATTCCAAAAGTTCCCGAACCCGGACATACTTAATCACAATTAGTATTGTTTGATAAATAAAAACAAACAAACTATAGCTTTAGAGCAAAAGTACCCACTTTACTACTAACTAGTAGTACAAACAAGCACTTTTATAAATTTATATATGCCTTATGGTGAGGCTATTTGTCTAGTGTGATGTAAAAAGAATTCGTTCAGAGTATTCAGAGACAACAGACCAACTCCACTCCTCAAAAGTCTGAGCACGACTGAGCTTTGAAAATGCAGCAGCTCTATTTATACCCTGCCGGATGCACGAGTAAGGCTAGTTGTCATTAGTTACCTCCAAAACACCAAACAGCTTATGAAGTACATCAGAAAGAGCGGGATCCAGATTTTCTACTGCGCACAACTGACGAGTGGATGTGGAGGCATTTTGAGCCACATCAGGCAAAGTGTTTCCTCCTTGTTGGCAATGAAACTTCACAGCCACACCGTCTCTTCATAAAGGATAAAAACATGAAAGGTTTGTGAAATTGGTGCTTATGGATTCATGATTCTGCGTAACTTATAATTGCATATTTTACTCATGACATTTTGTATATCATGTGCAACATGTGTACACGAATGATATTTTCAAAGAAAAATTCTTAAGCAAACTATAGTATGTGAGAAACTGAGAGAGACACAATCTCAATCTGAAATGCATAACATACCGGTGTCGTTCCAAGCTGTCCGTGAAGCGATTTAACAACTCAATCATTTGATTCTTTTCCTCTGATAATTTGTCAATTTCTTCCGACAGGACAGCATTCTCTTTTTGACTTTGGGAAAATTTTTTCATCGTTTCAGCTAACTCGGCTTCAGTGTAGTAATTTCTCTCTTTTAACTTTTCTAACTTATCCTCCAACTCTAGAATACGATCACAGTCATTTATGTAGAATTTACTTTGACTTTTTATGGCAGTCCCATTGTTGAGTTTGATGTAGCCATTGTTGCTGCAACAATCGCTTATAGTGTTTACATCACGGGCAATAAGAGGGATAGTATTATTCAGTCCATCATTAGTACAACTAGACTTGTCCACGCCAAGGCTGGGAATTCTTTCGCAAGCCACAGGAATAATATGGAGATTCTCTTTAGTTTCCTTTTCTTTCGCTAGATGACTTTCTAGTTCCTTTTTTGAGACTTGTAGCGCTTTTTCCAGTTGACAAATTTGCACTTTGAGTGCAAGGACTTCTTTTCCATGTAAACTCTGAAATAAATATTTTTAAAATCAGAATTGGCCATAACATTTTCTTACAAACGTTTACGAATCCTTAGTAATGTTGACTATTAACATGCCTCGCTTTGCTTACATATTGCATTTATGAATTTTACGTTAAATGGAACATTTAAATTCAAATATCACGAGACTTTTTTAATCGTTCTTGTATTCAGTACAGCAACTACTAATCTAGCACCATTCGAGCTAAAAGTGAGTTTCATATATATGATAGCCTCAACTCAAAAACATTAGCACGATAATACATATTTTCAAAGTGAAAAATATTTTTAAAAGGGGTAATTTCCAAACATACTATTTTTTACATGCTCACTGGCAACAATTCATTTTGGAAATACAATATAATACATTTTTCTATAGCAATAAGGAACCTACTTTAATCTACCAATTGCATCATATTTCGTATCTTAGCATACGAAAGTTCAAATGGTTGCATAAAATAAGGTTACTGACTTGTCACATTGAGGCACATTGCACATTCAATAATTTTGGATATTATGATACAAAAAACGCCTGGATCGGATTGTCTAACCGTGAAGTTAAAGTAACATTTGACATACCTGGATTTTGTATTTCTCCTCAGTCAATGACTTCAGCTCTTTATCTCTTTGAGCAAGGGCTTCAGTGAGACGATCCAAATCCCTGATTGTCTTATCTCCATTGATATGTAAGGTGCCAACTTCGGGAATAACCTTATTTGCACTTGTACCAATTTCCTCATGGTCATTTTCACTAATCGAAGGAACGGAAACTTCAAAACTCTGGGACGAACTGGCAGTGGGACTTTTGTGGAGACTTGAGCTACTATGAGATCCATTTGTACTAGTTTCACAGTCCAATTGTGACGTTGACGCAATCCGTCTACGGAAAAAGGATTTGAGCCCCATTTGTATTAAAAAACTAATAACACCGTCTTATCATATCATCAGTTGTAGCACGGACACAAAACTAACACTAAGATGACATGAAGACAAGACACTCTTTAGTGATACATTAATTAAAGTTGGGTTCGAAATAAATTCACACTTGACAAAATAAACCGAGCAGTACAGAAACTGAATCACTCCCTCGCTAACTAACTATACTATAACTATGGTGTTTGATTTCTGTATAACCGTCGTAAACAGAATGCACTCCATTACCATTCACTACCACGTACGCGCTGCTCATAGTCAGACTAATAACTAACTAACTACAAACAAATCTTTTACAGTGATGAGTCAATGTTGATAAGTTGAATCAGAAGAGAGTGAGTTGAGTACATAACTTTTTAAGTACATGCACAGCATATTTCAAGCTCATAAAACTTTTGCATAGGTACGCAAACCAGGATCGAGGTTCCAAATTACACACACGCAAACACAAAATTAATCCAGAATGTGCAAAAATTATTCTAATAGTATTATACAGTAGACTAATAAAGCAGTGTTGGTCTAGCTATTAAAAAAACGTAAAAAAACTGCACGGGAAACTAAATCAGACAAGCAAGGTCCAGCAGATTTACTATCAACCAGTAGTAAGTAAAATCAACTATAGTTTGTTCACTTGTACTTGTATACACATACTGACTAACTGAGGATTTCTTTTCAAATGGATGTACTAACTGTCTATAAACATAAACATGAATTGAATGGACATTATATTACATATTCGAAAGTCATGTAGTTATCGTCACAATCCTTATCCATCCATATACTCTTCTATACACGCTGTACATGCATGACATCAAGAGCCGGCGACACACGTCAAACGTCAAAAAAGAGCACAGTTGGCAAGTTCGTATGGAACTTCATCTTCACATTGTGCTTTGTACTCCTTCATTTATTAATGAGTATTTCTGGCCCATCTTAAATGCTCTAATAGTAAACAAATTTAGGTAGGTACCAGGGGTTTATTTTGTTTGGTACTACTAGCTACTACAATACACACAGTTTCTAACAATAAAAATAGCGAGAGACTATCTTATAGGCACTAAAAAAGGTTGCCACAAGTTCCAAGACCGTAGTACTAATCGTATTGTACCAAGCAAAGAATGACGTTATCTTAGATCCAAAATAGCGTTCAAAATGAAATATTTACGATGCGTAAGCGTAAAAAATTGAGAGCCCTAGATAAACATATGTATGGGATTGAGACTGGACAGAAGAATCACATGCATTTGAGTCACCTTACATTACAGCATGCTTTACATACATGCTACAAATATTTATAATGAGTTAGTTATTACCAAGGAATGTAAAATGGTTTATTCTTCCCACAATAGAGATATTTGGAGTAGAGACGGAGCGACAATTATCTACATCCCTATATGGTTTGCCCGCCCTGTTTGTTTCATATAAGTATTAACTATACGTTAAGTATGCAAACTGAAAACAGTGTTGTTTATTGAATGGAATACTGTGACCACCACTGACCAGACCAGACCACTATGGCTAGGGTAGAGAGGTAAATACACTCTCATGCTCTTTTAGTGTCTTAATATGGTTTTCAAATGGTTTTTTTCACTCTTTTCTATCTGTCACTTCCTACTCTAGTGAATATGTTAGAGGTGGTACTCTTGAATTTATAATGTACGATGAGAAAATAATAATATCTAATCAACAAGAACATCAGCGATTCTCTAATGCAGCCTACGGGTTAAGATTATTGATACAACTACAACCCATTCAACAGGTAGAATAATATTTGACCTTTCAATACTAATATTTTTTAGAAAAAAGTAGTTGATCTTACTTCTGTATTTAAAAGCAAGCAGCAACAAAAAATTATCAGCTTCTCAGACAGATATGCAGTTGTAGTATGATAAAGTTAGCATGGAATTAAAATGCATGATATGCAATACAGCTAGATAAACTTACCAATAATTTTTTGTCCTCATGTGAAACCCACTATGTACTTCTTGTTTTTGTTTACAATGATATAAGCTAGGGATTTACGTTACTGTACTAACTAAATTAAAAGCTAATATTGAACCAATTATGTGAAGCAATGGATGAAAAAAATTATTTCATCTAACCCAAATTAAATAACTCCAAGTCATGGCTCAATAGAATAATGCTCCTTCAAAATGCACATACATTCTTCTAAATCATCGCGAATCAACAAAATAATAACAAACGGTAACTTAAAAAATGTGAATTTATGCAAACCATTTGCAACAAAAATTAGCAAACCAATCGATGAAAAAGTGTTTCAAACAGGAAAAAAGCCTTAACATAAAATGCTAATTGCAATTTTAACTGAGAGGTAACAATCAGGAAAAACAGAAAGCCATTGTGCAAAACAATTGCAAAATGGTGAAGCCAGCGCTTATATTTGGCTATGCTAATACCAACGCAAAACAATTAACGAGCCATATAGCTCAAGTAAAAGGAAGAAAAACAAAACGGTGACTCATTTCAAGCTAAACTACCAATATTATACGGTTCAAAAAGTCAATAAAGAGAGTATTAAATTTCAGTTTATAGTGATCGTTCATTTCTTTTATCAATATCACGTAGTGGCAGTCATTAAAACTGTTGACTGCAGTGACGGTTACAAAAAACATTCTAGCCTCAAAGTTTATAGCTCTGACATGCCAATAAATCAGTTACGCACACTTTAAAGACCGAATCGAATCAAGAAACTGTAAATTCGTTAACTTTGACAGACTCTTACAATAATGCAAATAAGAATGGACCTACACTAACTAGCAGTAGACAGAGCGGACAAAATACAACTTGAAGTAGTAAATTTAATATTATAACCGGTAATCTGTATCTGTATCTAAAAGTAAGTTCCTCTGGTAGAAACAAACAACGCAGTGGGTGCAGGAAAACGAAAGATCATGTTTTCAAGTTTATGGACCGTACCGTACAAAAACCACAAACAAGAGATAAACCACTCCCTCTCGTGTCTTATAAATAGACTGAACTAGAATTTCCAAGCAAAATTGTGCTTGAAACCTGAAAAAAATTTACGACTAGATCCTTTTGCTTAAGTGAAAAAAACATAAAACATGATATAAGAACGGGGTGACAAGAATTGATTCATGCAGTAGATGTACCACCTCATGGTGCATATATGGTGAAAGCACACACTTCCAGAAAAAGTAGCATCCATCTTCTTTGCTATTCGCTAATTAACCAACTTTTGCCTTGCCAAAAATGCTCCTTCTATAGTGTAACACCAGTGCGTATCCTTTGCGTACATTAAACCCTTCCTTTCTAATTTTAATATTTACACAAGCCATTTTCCAAACTGAACCCAACAAAGTGAAAACAATTTGAGGTTGTCCCAATAATAGCAATCCTACTATCAACCAGTATTTGACTAAATAAGACACAAAATACCGAGTCAAAATACTTACAAACTGTTTTGGGAAACAGATGAGGAACTTCGGCTGGTTCCATTGTTACTACTGTTGACTTTTGGCCTAACAACCGAGCAAGTCATTGGTTCCGATTTCGTCGGCCTTGGTTTTCTCACAGTTACGTTCCGGGCAGAAGTAATCCTTGATCCATCATTGTTGTCGGTGCCAGTACATCTAGTAGACTTGCTACCAATTACTGGAGTGTTGTTGTTCCCATTTGTTGCAGTCAGAATCCCGTTCATTTTACCAGGGACTGCTTGGGACGGCAAACGACGATAAGAGGTAGTCTCAATAATAGTTCCAGTAACTTTCCTGATTGGGGTTTTGGTATTCGAAATCGGGCCGGTAAGTGCAGCGGGGTTATTTGTTTGGTTGACCTTGAAAGTAGAATCCAAAGGTTTGACAATTGGTCGTCCAAGTAAAGCGTTTTTGCGCTGGGATGACTTGACTATGTCTGTTGTATGGCGTTTAACATCCACAACACGTTTTTCATTTTGCCGCATCATTTTTTCGCAATTTTGGTAAAGCCCAATAGAATCACAGTACAGTAACCGGTCGGTAGCAATAAAATACTAGCGTGTGTGCAGACAGTGTCTCAGAGATGATGGGTTAAATTGGGATCCAGAGTCTGCATGAAATTAGGAGTATGAGAAACATTAGTTTCATAATTATTGTTTGGTGCATTTTAACATAGGAAAGTTCTCATGCATGCATAAATAGACACCACAAAATATTAGAAAATGTTAATGTTAAAAAGTAGGTACGGATATTTTAATGCTCACCTTTTAGTTTTTAGTATGTGAAATAATTTGGTCGTTCTTCAAGAAATACTGTGTTCATGTGCTTCTAGTGCTCCACATGATATACAAATTAACTAGTGTTTTTATCCGTTGCCAATTAGAGACTCATATTCATGATTTGAATACGCAGAATAGTTAATCACGTTATTGAAGAAAACTTAAAAAAATTATCACACAGTAAGTGGACATTGACTGTCGCTGTATCACAATTCAAGTTTAAACTTCACAAATTGGGAGATAGGTCTACCATGTCTGGATATAATCTTTTCATGGGAACAAATTGTTAAAATGACTCGTGCCTCGTGCGGTATGGTCATATACAAATCCAATCTCCTGTTTCAGTAGTTTCTCAGAATTTGGCAACTCTCTCTTCACTTTTATCACTCGCATTGCGTATGAAAATTTTCGGAAAGCTATTAGAGAACCATTAAAATGCAATTAGACACTTGCGTTGGTTGGCAGTGATGATCTTGATCAGCATAAAACTGATTGCATGGATCCTGCATGAATGTTGCGTGTTCACTGAAAATTGAATATCAAATTATGTTAGCTGGCTGGAATATCAAGAACATTGAGACAAACTATCGACTACAAATTTCATGTTGACTGAAGGAAAAGGACAAATAAGATAATACGAAGCCATATGTATGCATATGGGAAACCAAACCACAGAGAGTAAGACATTAGCACACACATGAAATCTATTTGGAAAGAAAACACACGTTGTAACCGTCCGTACATTAGATATGACAAGCAATCAATTTCCTGTTGTAGTGTTACATGGAACAAAGTAAAACGGACTGACTAACTATATAACACATGCTAAACACATGGTTTTTTTACAATAAATATGCATATTCATGTTAACAAAAATAAGGTGATTCATCAAACTTTTTTTTTGCAATTCACAATATTACATCATGAACCAACTTTTAGACTAAAGCGCTAACTAAGAAACTTAAATCATTTGCTAAATACATATGCAAGCCTTGTGCACACACAAATCACATCAGATAATCAGATGTGTAATGATGTGAAGGAAATTGAGATCTATGCATGGTAAACAATCTACTTCGTAAGCTGATATGGGTAATGGAATGGGTCCGAAAATCAAACCAGCAAATGAAAAGCATGCCTATGCAGTTTGTCGCATGTGTACTTGTACCCTCTCTCAATAACGCATTGCAGTTCTATTCGATCTTGATAATACGCTTGAATGGTTTAAATCACTAATTGGTTTAATTTTTAAATGAGCCGCTGATAAATTATCCAAAATTGTATTTTAAACAATTCATTGATTTTTACCAGCCTTTGGCATTTACTTTATTTTCAACAGGCACACCAGTCTATATAGTATTATTTGAAACTATCCTCGTATATATTAAACAGGAATTGACTTTCTGTAGTTAGCATCATATGCATTTACATTATTACATTTAAAAACTGACAGTTGGCAGTCTATGTAATGCATGTCTTTTTTACGGCTTGATGGAAATTCTTGAAGACAGTTTAAGAAAGTTACATGGTTTCACCATACAAAAATCAGAGATGACTTACTTTCATTCACTTTCTCGTTCGTGTGAATTTTTTTCACACTAGTAACGGGCTCAAATCCATTGTAACAGCACACTATTGACACTACGTAACATGGACATATACAGCCCCACACATATTTATTTGCAGCAGCACAAAATGGAATATTACACGTAAGGTGAAAGGTGAATGATGAAGCAATGTACTAATATCGCAAGTTATTATTTAAGACGTTCGATTATAGAACATTAGACGCGTGTATTTGTTTACTGTTTAGTCGTGGTTCATTGTGGTTAGTAATTTTTAGGAGATTTAGCTAAAAAATAATATGATGTCACATAATTTTGTCTTCATAGGTATTTGGTGAACATAAAATCATATTTTGGTATATCTGTTGCTGTTTGCAAAGACATTTTCCCTTCACACACTCAACTGTTGAATTGATAAGTAGCCAGTGCATAATTGTTAGTTTCTAGGAAGTTTACAACCCAGCAATATTTGCAGCAGTTTAGACTTACACTATATGATAAAATAAATGTCAACAAATAACACATGACAAGGAGTGGGAAATGGACATAGACTAGTACATCTGCAACTGGGTTGTTGTTGTAGTCAAAACAAACTGTCACGAATGGAAACGAACAGTCCACATCTGCGACTGCGGAATCCCGGGTCTTGGGGAAATCGATGGCAGTGTAAATTCTGCATATATTATTCTATTCCCATTCCGAGTGCTGCAGACATGAGGCCGTCGACCTCAATGTTGTCCTCTACTAATTTCGAATAAGCATTTGTCCGACAGTTTTTCACACTCCTAGCAAACATCAAGAATAATTTTAACTGCATGCTAATAAATGTGCGTTATAAGCCACTGCATCAGCTGTTAATTGTTCAATAATTTGGGTCAATTTGTGCATAGCAGTTGCCTCATAGTGTTTCCACTGTCTGTATACGTTGCATCACGGAATTATGTAGTTCTATTTTCTATTTGCTTTCATACGGGTTACGAATAGAAAAGTGGATAAAGGAAAAAGACCTTGCTATACGTTTGTCATTGTGTACTTCTTCCAGTACCGCGCGCGCCTAAAACTGTGAGGGGGTTGTGTTTCTTATTTCCAACCTACTGAATACTGGATTAACTAAATCGTCTTCCTTTGCCAGCCTAGGCTGCTTATATCCAAAAATCCAAGCAAGCATGACTTATAGGCCAACATGAGAATGAGTCCTGGACTTATATAATTCATGCATGATCATATTCGAAGGTACATTTCATAAATTTAGTTGTTCAATGAGGCATAGTCACTTAATTTTGCATTTCCAAAAATATAAGTGCCAAAAACTGAAAATTGGACGAATAGAGACTGATTTCATCAATTAATATATCTATTTTTATATACAGAGACTAGAGTCATCAGCATTAATGAAAGTAACGTTCAAAAATCATAAAGTGCCCTGAAAAACAATTTCCTTCATTATTGTCATTAAGTTAGCTGTAGCTCGGGAAATAAAAAAAAAACATTATTCGTTGCCTTGAAAACTGGACGTATAACCTAGACCAAACAATAATGCGTATTCCCTCTTTCAAAGTACAATTTCAAGCTCATTGAAATTTTGATAAAAATTTGTCGTAGGAATATAGTATAAATTGAATATTTTTTCTAGCAACACCACAGAATTTTCAAACACAAACATCAAGCGAGACGGTAAGTAAAAAAAAACTTTTAACCCGGACAGTGTAGCTTCATCCCGACCTTTGATCTAATATGACGCACATAATTTTACTTTCCCAACTTTTCTCTCAAAAAGCACTTACCCGACGTGCCCTTGCATACCATAGAAGGCGAACCAACTTATTGTTGTTTACAGACTGTGGGAACCGTTCTTTTCTACACGTTCTGTGCCCGCTACCTCGCTATGCGTACCTCAACGTCTACGTCTAGTAAGTCTATCGCCTAGAGCCCTATACAATTAAACTGCATATGGGATATACGCAACACATTCACTGATCGCCCCACAGCACGACATATATTGCTATTAAAACATAACCCTCCAATTTGGATCACATGATGATATACGTTGATATTTTGGTCGTTGAAGAGTATACTCCGCCTTTGTAGTGTACATTTCCAGACAATGTTTGGTGCATACATTTCAATTAACGTGGTGATTACACAGATTCAGGAGGAGCATATCAATCTACAATCTGCTTTGAAAATAGAAACGAAACGAAATATCAGTGGAGTTCTATATTTTCGTTCCTCATCTGAGAATGAGAATATGTTAAATTTTAAATATTTAAAAAGAAATTAACATTATTGTGTTGGGTTTAAAAGGAATTCGTATCCTGGATGATCGGGATTTAAAAAAGGAGCGTTTACTAAATAGTTGTGCGACTGAAATCGAGCAGACGAAGCCAAATATGGAGCCAAGCATTGGGGTAAATCTTCGTGTTACTGCTCATTCCAATCAAGGGGGAAGGAAATATATGGAGGACATGTTTTGCGTGGCGTACCAACCGACGACGGACGAAAGGGATTTGTTGTACGCTTACTTTGGTATCTTTGATGGGCATGGGGGACGGGAAGCAGCAAACTATGCCAAAAATCATTTGATGGATAACATTGTCACGCAACGCAATTTTTGGTCCGATGACGACGAGTTGGTAGTTCGAGCTATTCGGGATGGCTTTATAAACACTCACTTTGCTATGTGGAGGGAACTAGGTGAGTATCATAATTTTAAAGATGAAATTAAAATATTTGGCTGTTTGCTTAAAAATGATGAATGACAACAAATGGCTACTATTGACGAACATCAACACTTTTGATTTGGAATCGTTTTCTTATCTTGTATGTAATTGTTCTAGAGTATGATGTTTGTTGTGTGATTTAAGCTTATGTGTAACTAATTACTTTCTAGATAAATGGCCGAAAACAGCAGCAGGCTTGCCATCTACTTCTGGAACAACTGCTAGTATTATATTTGTGAGACGTGGGAAAATTTATATAGGTCACGTTGGGGACTCTAGCATTGTCATGGGTGGTCAGCAGGCAGGAACTGAATTCTGGAAAGCGAGGCCCCTTACACTGGAGCACAAACCAGAAAATGCTTATGAAATCGCAAGGATTAACCAGTATGGGTTTTTAGCTTTGAAAACCTTTCGTTTTTTTACTAAATATTCTGTTTATAAGCTGGTCTTGTTTTTTCAAACTATAATTTTGGTTTAACTAGATGTGGCGGGAAAGTGGTTAGCAAATCCGGAGTCCCTCGCGTTGTTTGGAATCGACCTAGGGTTGGTCATAAGGGACCGGTTCGTAGATCAACACCTATTGATGAAATCCCATTTTTGGCCGTTGCTAGATCTCTAGGTATGTCATTAGACTGTAGATCCCTTTTGTTAGCATAATGTTTTTTCGTGCTTTGTGTATAAGTCTGAATTACGCAGCCTAACTTGTGATTTGTTTCTCATCGTAAGGTGATCTCTGGAGCTACAATGCTGTACAAGATGAATTTGTGGTATCTCCTGAGCCAGATGTAAGTTTAGTTGAAATAGATGTAAGCCTCCATCGTTGCCTCATCTTGGGAAGTGATGGGCTCTGGAATATGATCAGTGCCCAAGAGGCGGTACACTCTGTGTTTGTTGCCGAAAAGAACAATGAACAACTTCTTCAACCGTCTCCAGAAGGTTCGTGTGCCACATCTGCTGAGACCACAAACTGGATAAATCCGTCCAAAAAACTAGTAGACACTGCGCTTGAAAAATGGGCTTTACACGGACTCCGAGCAGACAATACTACAGTGATCACAGTTGTAATAGACCCACCCGGCCCTCCAAAGGCACATGTGAGTATGAGTCTTATAATGTTGTGCTTGACAGGCTTGACTCCATTCAGCATGCTAAGCAAAAGCCTGCTTATTAAATATTCAATGGCCAGGTTAGGAATTCATTTTTGCTTTAAATACGAAGCTATGTTATTGGATTGACCTTCATGCTACATTTGGGAATAATGCAATTTATTTTTTAAACAATACTCAGAGAACTCAACTAGTTCGTACCCTATATTCTGCCCCTGAACGTGATCCTGTTGTTGCATCTTCGGATGTAGCACCAAATAGTTCTGGTATAACTGAGGCCGCCTCAATGAGAAAATACTCTGTCCCCTACCCTGGTCCAGGTCCGCAGCGGGGAAGACATGGTTCTCCAATCCGGGGAAGCCAGCAGCCACTCAACAGTCCAGGTCACGGAGACGTTTCATCTTTATGCTCCGTAGATGATCCAAATCCATCAAGAACACCTGTCCAGTCCTCCAGTCGCTCAGAAGTTCGAGGCCAAGCAACCAGAGGCAAAAGTAGTAGCAATCGTCAACTCAAATCGTGTCTTAAGACAAAAACTCCACCTCCTAAAAAGGAACGCCAAACTCCTCACGATAAGAATCAAACGAGTCATGCTCACTCAAGTAATTCCTCTGCAAGTGACGATGTTCAGATCCACGAAGTATCATCATCTAGTGAACATTCGAAAGGATCTCTTGAGAAAGATAGACGACCTCGAAGAAATCGCCGAGGAACTCCTGAGGGGCCCACTGAGTCACCTCCGTCAACAGTGTCTCGGCACTCGACAAGACTTGCAGCCTCATTACCAGTAGTTAGTGCTGTCCCATCGGAACCAAGCAAAAAACGCAAATACAAGGTTGAAGAGGATCGTCGAAATAGTAATATTGCTGTCGCTAGTACAAATTCAGATGGAAATCAGAAAAAACGTAGTTTAAGATTAAACCCAGTTGTACCAACTGAGACCCTATTTTTGAACCCTAAACAAGAAACACCTGAAGGATCTCCTAGTGTTAAAAAACGTCGAATCAATATCGTAATTGTGCCTAGCTCCATGCCGGACGTAAAGTATTCAAAGGTGAGCATAGGAAATATAGTCTTAACTTATATGTTATTACATGATTTTAGCTATATTAACTAACCGTACTCGTTTAATGTTGACACAGAAGAAGGCTGCAACAAAACAACCAATTAGGCCAAGTTCGATGTCAGCCGTACCTGATGATAAGAAGAGCACACCAAAACGAGAGCTGCGATCCGCTAAACTAGATGCCCTTAGAATCACTAGAAGCCGGGACAATAAGAAAAAAAAGTAGCAATAGGTTAGTCTTATTATATAGGAAAGAAATTGTTTGTAGTCTAGATTTAAGATTCAGAATTATCATGATCTTGTAATTGAGTCATCTAAAATCTTCCAATGTTAGTCTGTTATTTATTTCATTTGCCTTAGGCACCTTATTATTTATTTATTGTTGTATTGTTATTACAGTGCAATAGTTAATTTTTCTAACATTTCCTGTTCACTGGATTATATCATGTCCTAACAAAATATCATCATATTTGCTGTTATAAACTAGTTGTAGTTGTTGCTTATTTGAATGTCATGTATCTGCACCATTACCACCTACCAAATGTTCATGCTCATTTTATTAGTTCACTGTTGATTGCCATTATAAATGCCTATAGGTACGAGCGTGAGCTGTACACTTACCATGACCGACAAGAATCTATTACGTTCGATTGTCTATAATATTATACTATTTTAGTTTTTAGAGCAGAGATGGGTGAAATTCTATTATTTTTAATCTTCAGATATCATGGTATTAAAATGAAAGAAACCAACACAATAAAATTGTTACATTATTAACTCGTTTATTTCGTACGGATTAAGAATTTGAATTCATCTATTTTCAACTTTAATACCTTAATATAGTCAATAACTACGACCAAATGTACAGCTGATGCTGATCTCATAGTACAGTGCACACACACCTGGTAAATCCTTAATTTATTTGGTTAGGAGTACATAATACGCAGATAGTGTTATGTATAAGTTAATAGAACATTCGCCAATTAAAAAAATGACAAGATGATAAACTATCTGGTACATCTAAGAAGACGAATTTTTAAATAACAAAAATTTTCAGCTCCATAATGGTACTACCTATACTTAAATAGTAAGTCACTAGTAATCTGCAATAATACAATTACCGCATAATGTTTATCTTATCGCCAAGGTCAGTGAAGATTTCGTGAGCCTAAAAACACAACCAACAGTCCAACTTCCCTTTACTATTTAGTATTTAATCATGGAATATAAAAAAAAACTATACGTTTATTGTATGATTAAATATAATTTAATAGACATGAACTTTTTACAACAGATAATGATAGGAAGTTGAATCAGTACTTGGTGCAATTGCTTCATCAATCACAAGTTTCTTGCATAACCAAAATAACATTTAAAGACATACACACCTTGACATTGGTTGCTCACTACTTTGCAGCACGAGCGAGCACAATATTCCACATTCACTCTAAACGTAAAGAAATTCCTATAACCTGTTAACTTATTAAACCAAATAAAAATACCCTACACATGACATAATTAAACACATCCTAATGCTCGTCACATAAAGGAGTTTCATCACCTATAGAGCTTTCCACCATAGAACGTGGACTGAAGTTAGTTCTGGGCGTTGATTTCAAACTCTCCCGTCCAGATCGTGGAGATTTATGAATGTAGTTAAGTGCTGAAGAATTCATTCGTCGAGTCTACACAAATATTAAAATCCATTAATGAGCATACTAATGATTTAAATATGAGAAACATTGGAGCCAAAAACTATTTAAACTTAAAAAAAAAACCTTCTGAATTCCATCACTGATGACTTGTGCTGCATTTCTAGCCGGGGATTTAGGTGGCAAACTCATACTCATGGAAGAAGAAGGTGCTCCAGGGAGTTTGTTGGCACGATTCCACGAATGAGCAGAAGACTTGGCCCAGGCTTCAGCTGCTCTGCGCCATACTTGAGCTTCATGAGCACTGGAGTCCATTGATCTATAGAAAACGACAAAAAAAAATTTCATCACCTGTTTTTTCACAACGGGTTGGATTTTGAGAACACAACTTAGCGTAAAAAATGAATGCTATACCGTGGAGGCCCTCTTTGCTGGGGAGTTTTGTAGCCAGGGGTGACGGCGGCAGGATGAACAAAAGTACTCACAGACGCTGGAGCAGCAGGAATCCTCGGAGTCGTTCCATGTTGGTAAGGTGTCATGTAGGGTGTTTGAGCAGTCGGTGTATACGGCTAAAAATATTAACATGGTACATTTGACTCGACTGATTTCACAAGCAAACAAGTCTACCTGAAAACTATGACCTACCGTATGAGTGTTGTACGATGAATAGGGAGTGAACGCTTGGCCTGGAGTTGTATAATGTCCAGGCGTTGTGTGGTTCTGCCCAGGTACCGTCAAATGACTTGCAGGAGGTCCAAGTCTGGATGCTGCGTCTACAAGAACAATAAAATGATGGAAATTAAAAAAACTTATTTGTTGTGCAGTGTTACGTGTCACAGGGATTGAACTTGATTGTAGGAATACCATTGAAACCGGGTGTCCCGTGCGGAGTTCGTGTAGGATACGGCTTAGGAGTTATCGTAGGAGTAGCTGTTGGTGGTGGATCTTTGTAATGATCTTTGAACCATTTGAAGAGTTGATTCAATGAATCGAATACTTGTTGCCGGTATCGGAAACCGTCAGGAGTGACCGTAATAAATTCATGAACCACTTTCTTTCTAGGAAAGTAGGAGAGCATAAACTTTCCAGGAAACTCCTTGCTTGCTTGGATAATGTAATGAATTTTATTAGAGTTCTTTTTTCGTTCCTCAGTCAAGTACTCTTCAGCCTTCGAGCGACTTCCCCCCAGACTGCTCACATAGTATCGGAAACCGAGAATATCTCGAGCATGGGATGCCATCGGATTAATATGCCGAGCGATGATTTCGTCCAAGTCTTCATACTCTTCTGAAGAAATCCAAAGGGAATGACCCAAACTGAAAGCGTTTTCTTTGTTCTCCTCTCTCACATCAATATGCTGACAAATACCATCAGCCACTTTCCAAGTTACTGTCAATCTGTCATTTCCCTGCGAATTCAATTTTATACATTTTCAACTCTCAATATTTCCACTAAATATATTACATGATGATCATGAACACAAACAAAGTACCTTGCTAGAAGGTCGAACAATAACTTCTCCTTGATCCATCGTCTCCATCAACTTTTGAGCTTCTCCATAGGAAATATTTTTAAAGGAAGGATGAACAATAACACGCTTGAGATATGTGTGTCTTTCTCGCATTTTCTTGTCCTCATATTCCTTTTTGGACTCATTGTCCTCCAACTCTTGATCATAGTATGGGTCTTTGGCAAGTCTGGAAAAGCCGATTCGTTATCAAATGTTTCATGCCAAATTAGAAATCAACATAACCCGAAATAAATAATCACATGACACTCACTTCCATTCGTTTTTAACATCAGCCAAGTCAGAGCTACGAGAAGTACATTCCACAGAATATCTTTCAATGTCAATTTTGGATATGCGACAATGAATAGTTTGCCCTCTTTTGACTCGCTCTTCGGGGTTAGTGACTTGTTTATCCGACAGTTTAGAAATAGGGATGAACCCGGATATACCATTGTCAAGTCTGATACGAATACCAGTGGCTTGACCAGGGCAAGCACCAGCATCAAAATGGTTCCAAACCTATAAAGTTAGTCATTCATACAACTCAAGAATTCAGTTTACTCTTGGTTTCTCAAGCCAATGGAAATGGAGTAAAATTGCAATCACAAACCTCAGATAAGTCAGGGAAGTCATTTTTCATACAAAAAGCACATTGCCACATTCCTGTGGTTTCATTCCGGACAGGAATAGCATTATCCAATTGCTCACCCTGGGGCTTTTTATGACTTATGCCTAATAAAATCAACATTAGTGATATCATGAAGTTAACATCAATCGGAAATCTGATACAGATAGTTGAACAGTATCCTACCGACTACTGAAGCAGTTACTAGTTTCCCAATGTACAATGTTTCAGGCGTCTCTTTTGTTAACATGTTGAATAATTCTTCAGGATTTGGAGTTTTATATGGTGTTCGTACATCATTGTACCGCTCATTAAGCTCATTTCGTATGTCATACAGCGTAATTTGTTTATTTCCAAATCCCTGACAAAATTGGTGAATTTTATTGCATTTAGCTAGTTTCAATGATAATGATGAAGGAAAAAAAATTGTGGAAAACTATCAAATATACAACTACAAACCTGTCTTTCCAATTCCTCCGCAAAAGCTTCCAAATCTAGATCTTTCAGACGTTCTGGGGCTTCTAAAATCTCTTCCAGGGCTCCTGCTGGATTTGCATCTTCATCCTCATATTCTAATGCGTCCACTGCCATCTTACGAGCCCATTCATAAGTCTCCGGATGAATTCTAGACCCGTCTAAGACCTCCACATAGCCTTCAACACTACATAGTACAAAAAATAGCTTAAGTTAGTAAAAATTTTAGCACTAAAATATGATCCGGAAAAAATTGCAATTAGTACCTATCTCCAAGAGCATTTGTGTCTACTTTTATGAAACCAGAACAGTTAATAAAAATCTTGGGACCCATATGACAGACTGTGATTAACTGTGTACGATTCTCCAATCGCTGATTGTTATGCTTCAATATCTGTGAAGAAAATTAGAAGGTTGCAGTACCTCCTGCACAATTCTATTAGGAAGTAAAAAAGTAAATATCAAACTTGAAAAACTTACTTTCAGCAAAGCATTTGCTTTGCGTGGTCCCAGGCCACACGTAAACTGAAGTAAAGAAGCTGTATATGGATGTGCAAGACATGCATTCACATCCACACCGACTTCATTAGTTCGATTGACAAACTCCAGAAGCAAGTACTCTAATAATTCCTCTCGTGGTATGTGATCCTACAAGGAAATGAAAGAAATTCAGCGTTACAACTTACTAGTATCAATAACAGTCTTCCGTATTTATCACATCTTTAACAAACTTGCCTGCAAAGCATGGTATCTGAGGCACAAAATTTCTTCATCAGGATTGCATAGCTGGGCAAACTCAGTTAATGGATCTTGCAAGCGCCTTGCTAAAGAAACAGCTTGCCTCAGGACTAATGGATACTCTCTGAACTCACTCTGCAAAAAAAAAACAGGCATCATTATGATAAAATACAGTCTTAACTATATATTTTGTAGTTCAAAAAAGAAACAAGCTTGCAAAACAAAAACAGTACTTACTTCCGCTTTCAAGGAGCTTGAATACACTTTAGCCAATTGATTGTCAACAATCTCAACGCTAATGTCAGGAAAACTGTCTTCAATGATCAAATCTTGAATTATTTCACGCAGGTCTTCTTGAATCATAAGGGCGTCTCGGGATTCCCCGCCAATTACAATTGCATGAGGTTTCCGAGCACGTATAAGATTTTTAATCGCTAATAGATCGGCCAACTGTAAGCATATGTAATCCCACATGTAGAATTTAGAAACCTATAATAGGAAGATCACGATACATCCAATACTGCAAAAATTAATTACCTTTTCTTCCCTGTCAATTTCTTTGAAGGATTTCTTTGATTTGATGATATTCTGGAGTCTTAAATAATCAGAAGCATCTCCATCAGGAGTCACTACGCAAGCAAATGAAGCCTGAGTCAAATCAGGGACATAAGCCAAAGCAAGTACTGTCACTCCTTTGCTTGTATCCCAATCATCATCATCTTCATCTGGATATTTGACTTTGTAAGGAGCTACCTAAAAAAATTCAATATGTTAATTTACAAAGTCTCGTGCGTATAGCAATCAAACATAATTTTCACATACTTTGATCCAATTGTGCAATCTATAAGAGCAAGTCGTCAACACATATTCTTTACAATCGTCGAGTAATTTAGCTCGCAGCTCTTTTCGGAATATTGGGTAAAGTATCTTTTCAAAAGCATATTCCACACATTCTCCTCGAAGAGCATTCCATTCTTGAACGTGTTTTGTGAACTCGTCCTATAAGTCAAGCCAAAAAAGCACTTACTGAATGCTTAGCTCAACTAAAATAATGAAATACAGGAGTAGTGCTGAAACTAATAACTCTCACCTTAATGTATAGTTGCTTAACTTCATCAATGTAGCTAGAACTCATCATCCCTTTAATACTTTCCCCAATACTAACTGTAACCAATTTGTCAGCCTCACCAATGCTGATTTTCAGGAACTGATCATCTGCTAGATCTCTCACAGGCTTATCTTTCAAATACTTCATACTGCAAACCAAATTACCAGCATTAAATTGTTGTAGAAATCTAGCAACTTAAACAGTACAAAAAGTTTGATTTATCATTACGCAAACAATGGGTGGGACTCGTCAATTTCTTTTCGACCCTTCTTAGTTGGTCGTACAGAAATCGTAGCTCTCTCAAAAAACACTTCTCTCACACCCTGTCTGACCAAAGGCTCTCTACTTATTTGTGTAGCTACCATGAATTTGGCCGCTTTCAAAACATCCTCGGGTGTTTCAACTTTCCTGATAGACAATTAACATAAAACAATAAACTTTTCAATTCGTTCTAGTTCAAAGCCATTTTCTAACATAGAAAAATCCAGACTTACTGGCTGACGAATTCTTTAGCTGCTTCCAATGGTTCGTCAGGATATTGTTCTACTTCATGCCGTTGATAATTATTTTGCAAATTCTCCGCAAACTTGTCGGGTGACAAACCAAATCTTTTCACAAGTGAATCAATTCCTAGCTTGCGACAAAGACTGTATGTACCCCCACCAACTTTTCGTTTGAGACTCACGTTCTCCATATCATTCTCAAGATCTGAATCAACTTCAACATCTTCTTTAGGAGACTCCTTTTCTTTTTCTTCTCCGCCTTCACCGTTCACAACTGTACCATCGGCGGCTGCGGCAGCAGCCCGTGCAGCTTTTGCCCTAGCCCGTTCCTCTTTCCGTTTCTTGAGTAAAGCAGCCTTCATTTTGACGGCATCTTCGGAGTAATACAGCGAGAACAGGCTGTACATATCCTTCAGCTCCTCGGGACTTTTAATGGATTTGACACGATTGAGATCTTCATCACTTATCAGCCGCATAGAGTCTGAAATGGGTTCGTCGGCACGCTCCATGATACAATCAGTTTGATACTCTTTCATGTTAGTGAACAGCTCAAAAAGTTTGGTCTTTCGAGAGCAGAGTTGGCAAAATCGAGCATCAAGGCGATAGATTTTCCACAAGTCATTAATACTTAGATCTGGTTGGATGAATTCTTTTCGGTAAAAAGCAATGAATGGGACTTCCAAATACAGGTTTCTCATCAACTCCAAGGCTTTTGCTATCTTTTCCACTATTTTAGGCTTCGCCTCTTCAGCTAGTTTTTCTTCAGTGTGTGTTACCCCAGTGACGACTGACTGAGCTGTAGTGTCCTTAGCCGGATTGTCCCACTCATCGTCCCAATTTTCCTCCCCAATTTGAGTCGCAGGAGGCAATGGAACACCAACTGGCTTTGGAGCAACTGACTTCGCCACTACTGATCCTTTTTCCCAATCCTCTTCCCACTCTCCTTCTACCTCAGCTGGTTTAGCAGCTGGTACCGCCGCGGTTGAGGCAGGAGGAGGTTGTACAGTCGTATTCGTATCCCAGTTCTCTTCATCCCAGTTTTCATTTCCTCCGGCAGCGACTGAAGAAAAATATGAACAAAAGCATTTAATTTGTAGTCAAATGTGAGTAACGTTGAAGCAATAGAGTTAGCAAACTGAATATGATTAAGAATTCAAATTTTCCAATGGAAAGCAGGCATTCAGTCAGATATTGGTCAAAGAATCTTACCAGAAGCTGCAGCAGCAGGAACACCTTCTGCGGCAGGCTTTTTTGCTTCAGCTGGTTTCTTTATCAGCTTACTAAACGCTATTTTAAATATCCATTCAGCTTCTTCTTCAATAACTTCCGCACTGGCAGGCGTGACAGGAACATTTCGCAATTGCATTCTTTCCGGAATGTCAGTGTTACGAATTTTATTATCGTGGTCCGTGAAACCAGCTCGTTCTAACTCGATAGGTTCGTAAATCTCATAGATGGACTTTGATTTTTTCTTACGTTTTTGCATTCTTTTAGCTCGTCTAAAAAAGTACATTTGATGATTAGATCAGCCATCATTGCAATTATAAGAACGAATACATCACGAACGACAGTTCTGAGTAAGTCCGGCTTTCAAGGTATGCTTGGATCCGAAATAATAAAAAAAATCGTATTATCTAACCTAATTTCTCTTTGCTCTTCATCTTCATATTCGTCCTCTTCCTCGTCTTCTTCATCGTAATAATCTTCATCAAATTTTTCAAATTCGTCGTAATCAAAATCAACACCAAAAATTTCTTGGGCTTCTTGCAGAGCTGCGTCGGTAAATATAGGTTTCTTCTTTTTCCGTTTTTCTGTTAAGGGCCGGCCTTCATCATCTACAATAAAATCATCGGTTTCAGAATATTCACCCTCAGACTCATCAGATCCATATTGCTGAGCTGTTTCCTCGGACTGTGCTGGACGTTCTTGCTCCTGCGAGCAAACACATTACACAGTATAGCAATTATGTTGGAACATGCAATAAATAAAACTAGTTTTTTAAATTGCTAACATCATCTGAGCCTTCAAAAAGTTGATTTGCAATGGCATCTCTACCACCGGGGTCTTGAGTTTCTTCCGCATCAGAATCATCATCTTCTATACGACGAAGTCGCTTGAATTTTTTCTATATCATAAACAAAACGTGTACAATGATCTTATGCCTGTAAAAATGCAGTTGGTTGCCTTCCAATTGTAACAGTAATGACAGGTATAACCCTTACCCGCTGAACTTTTACACCCAAATTTTCTTCCAATAGATCATAATCTTCCTCTTCTAGACGATCATCCAACTCATCGTCATCTTCATCATCACTCTTTTTCCGTTTCCTCGACCCCGTTGACTCGTTATCACTATCGTCTTCTTCTATTGGATTATCATCTATCAAATCGTTGATGACTCCATCTGTTTAAATTGTAATAACATGAACACCTCAGGTTACACTGCTGGCAAATTTAACATCCATTTTAAACTTTTAAAAACAACGCTGTTAATTCTAACCATCATCATCGTCCTCTTCATCCTCACTATCCAGCGCGATAGCTCTGGATTTCTTCTTTTTTCTCTTAGAAGCTGGTGATGTCATTGGAAGTCGAGAAATCTAAAAGTAGATATAGTAACCAGACTTAATAAATGCCGAATTATGATTATGATTATCCATTCTCTTCTCTATCTATTATCGTATCATTATTATGAAGGAGTCAGATATTGAGTAATAAAAATAAGGTTCGGTTTTAGAACTTGGGACACCTGAAAAATTTCTAAGTTTTTTCAAACACTATGTTTAGTTTAGGTTAGGTTGCAATGTCGGTCAACATGGTGTTTGAAAAAACTTAGAAATTTTTCAGGTGTCCCAAGTTCTAAAACCGGACC